>Ga0255360_1000175_pt1 | contig 17916 bp, 18 predicted proteins | sample GFST50metaG_FD_186004 | JGI IMG/M metagenome (GOLD analysis project Ga0255360, IMG submission 186004) | Peat soil microbial communities from Stordalen Mire, Sweden - G.F.S.T50 | ecosystem: Environmental > Terrestrial > Soil > Wetlands > Peat | place: Sweden: Norrbotten County, Stordalen Mire... | reverse complement strand
TGAAAATGCATCTTCAAGACAACGCTCCAATGCAATATAATTTCCATGAACATCTGCTAAAACTGCTATATCCATATTTTTTTGCTCCTTTTCATTTAATAGATCTTTTTCATTCCACTTAGTATTATTAACTGTGCCACTTCATCCACCTAATCACTTCTGAATTGATTAAATTACTATTTTGTTAATCAGAAAAAATTTATTTATAGGTATTGTACTTAAATAAAATTTCAAATTTATCAAACTCGAGTTACATGCCTGTTATCTATTAAGAATACATCTCCTATGTACGAAGTGTTGTCCTCAGTGCATATGATGGCGCCGTCATCACATACCCCATACAATGGATATTTTTCGGAAATCACAAGCAACTCGTCTGTTATATTATCTTTATCCAAATGTGGTTCGACCGAAAATTCAACTAATCCGAGTGCTTCATATATTTGCAATTCATCATGTTCACAAGTTAATGTACATACCGCCGTTTTTGCCATATTTATCGAACCTGCACTCATTCCGATAATCACACCTTTTTGTTCTCTGATATATGGTATCAGCCCGTAAGATTCCAGATAGGCAAACTGGGTAGGTGTATCGCCACCTGCGAGCCATAAAACATCTGCATTTCTAACCGTATCTTGTGCAGTTTCTCTTGACATTCTGCTATCTATAACATCCACGCTACCAAAAGTTATCCCACAATCGGAAAACATCTTTAAAAAGTGATTACAATACCAATCCGTTTTCTCATATATATTTTGAAATTCAGAAGCCACAAGAACAAAGTTCATACCGGTTTTTATATATATCTTCAATAAACTGCTAAAATCATCGGTAAATCCATTAGGAAATCCACTTGTCAGTATTTTAACCATCATATATCCTCCTCAGATTGGAATTTATTTTGAAGGTAAGAGTTAATAGATAAATAGATTCTTTAAATATTAACTTTTATCTTTTACTTATTCACTCCCAAATTACTATTTATATTACTGAACCTTAAATTAGGATTTAGGAAAATGCGTGTTATGCTCATAACAGAAAGTTATGGTTTTCTTGCAAGTTGTAAATCTATTGTATCGTATAGAGTAATAATACCGCCGTTATCATTAATCGCTTCTCTTATTTCATCAAAGAATTTCATTCTTGTCGTTTCTTCAATAGCAATGTGGTCTGAATAGGTACCTAATAATAATGTATAGTCATCGGCTGTAAAGGTTCTTGTTCTATGATAAAGTCTATAACTTATATCTATAAATCCATATTTGTAAGCTATGTTCGCTCTATTTTTGGCATTTTCCTCGCTATATTCATCTCCAACTAATGAACCAGGCATATACTTTGCATATATATTTTTAAATGCAATATGTATGTTATTGGTATTCTTGTCCCTATATGGGTGATTAGCAAATCGTGTAAAAACACCACCGCTTTTTAGCATATCAAATACTTTGGTATATCCTATATCTTCAGGAATCCAGTGAAAGGCTGATGCTGAAAAAATAAGGTCAAATGAATTAGGAGGACACTCAAAATCTTGAAATGCCAAATTTTTAACATTAAATTTCTCATAATTTCTAAATTTATATTTTGAAAATTCTGATAAATGGTCACCTAATTCAATTGCAGTTAAACTACAACCTGTTTCAAGTATTGGCAATGTTGCTTGTCCAGTTCCTATTCCAACCTCAAGCACATTGCTTGACGAATTTATTTCTTTTACATCAAAAATATCATCATATAGTTCTTTAACATAAGTAGGACGCCACCTGTCGTATTCAGTGTAAACAGAGTTAAATGTGGTTTCTAAACCTTTAATTATTGACATTTTTTTACCCCCCCTATTATATACATAATCTCCTCGGCAAAATTTCTAGTTATCTGTATGTTATACAAATAACATTTACTTTAGGCATCTTCAAAGTAATCCAATAATATAATATTATCATTATTTACCATACTTTCAAATGTTTTTTTCATAAGGCATATGAAAAACAACGAGAAATTAATGCTTGTAAAGAAAAATCATGAAAAATCCCTTGCAACTGTCTTCATATGCAAAGGATTCAATGCCTAATTCTTTATGAAAACATTGTAGAGTTCAAAAACTACAAAACATTTTATTTCTAAGTATTCTCTGGTTATTGTGTGCTTTAATATATTTATTTAGATAAGACTCCATCTTAATCTTAACAATATGATCTTTACCTTTTATTATATATCGCTGTCAATACACTAACTGAAAATGTTCATTACGTATTCACTCTCAATAGATCAAAATTTTATTTCATATGACTTAGTAAGAATATATGATTTATTATTTTTAAAGACCATTCATTCTTTTACATCTAAGAATTAAATCTGCAACAAGTGTTCCAATCAATGCTATAGCTGTATACACAAAGCACCATATTAGGAAAGTTGAATTAAATATAACGAATGCGGCAATTAAATATGCTAAGAAAACCATACTTAAAATAATTATCTTTTTCTTAATTAATAACTGCATTATTAAAGCTGCTATAAAAGTAAATATTGGAAAGCCAATTAAAATCAATCCCATTGCATTATCGCCTTCACCACCACTGACGTTAACTAGTATAAATGAAGTAGCACAAATTACAAGTAAACACAACATAACTTTAATAAACAAATTCTTGTTTTTCAATCCCTTACCTCCCTTCATTTTTACAACACTGTAAATTTGTACCTTTGTTTTATTATACAATATATTTTATTTTTTTCTACATATTCAGTAAAATCATATAAACATTTCCATATGAAAATAATTTATAACATTTAGTTGACTTAATCAACTAAGTTGGTTATAATTAAGTTGACTAAGTCAACTAAGGAGGTAGCCATGGACCAAAAAAACATTGGAAGATATGTCGGCATACTGAACAGACAATTTCAAGCGTACATTAATATCTCTTTAAAAGATATAGATATAAGTTTTTCAGAATATATTTTTCTAGTAAATCTATATGACAATGAAGGCATTAATCAAGAGGAACTATCTTCAATGCTGTTCATCGATAAAGCTGCCACTGCAAGAGCTATAAAGCTACTTGAAAAAAAAGGATTTTTAAAGAGAGAAACATGTGAAAAAGATAAAAGGGCTAAAAATCTCTATTTAACCGACAAAGGAAAAGATTATAAAGAATTTATCTATTCACGACTAGAAAAATGGACAGATTTTACTACAAAAGGAATGGATAAAGAAACCATAGATATTGTTATGAATGGGCTGCAATTTATAGGAGAAAGAGCTGCAAATGCTAATTTTGATGATTTATTGGAACCAAAAAAACATAATAGATAATAGATAATAGATAATAAATAATAATAAACAATGTATAGCATAATAAATTTATATAAATTAAAATTTATTATTATACGAGGAGGAAATATAATGGAAAATATAATAAAAAATCATAAAGAAAATGGTATACCTAAAATTGATATGCATGTACATTATATACCGGATGCCTATAAGGAAGCATTATTGAATTGCGATGAAAATTCAGATGGAATTACTACACATGGAATTACTACACCTGATTGGAGTGTAGAAGCACATCTTGATACAATGAAGCATCTTGGTATATCTACTTCTATGTTAGCTTTAACCACTCCTCATATAAATTTTGGAGATAATAATGCCACTAAAATCTTGGCACGAAAAGTTAATGAAGATGGTGCAGAGCTTGTAAAAAAATATCCTACTAAATTTGGTTTATTGGCTTCTTTACCATTACCTAATGTAGAGGATAGTATAAAAGAAATTCAGTATGCTATGGAGGTTTTGCATGCAGATGGGTTCACTTTACCAACAAATACGCAAGGAGTTTATCTTGGAGATCCTTGTTTAGATGCTATATTTGAAGAATTAAATAATCGAAAAGCAGTTGTTGTTCTTCATCCAAATAAGCCTAGTGCTGTACCAGAAAATGTTGTGGAAGGTTTCCCTATTCCATGGATGGAATTTTTCTTTGATACAACGCGTACTGTAACTAATATGATATTAAAAGGAACATTAAGACGCTTCCCTGATATAAAATTTGTCATTCCTCATGCAGGTGCTTTTTTATCAATACTTGTGGACAGAATAGATCCTGCACTTGAAATGATGGATCCTAAAAATAAAATAGATGTATATGGGGAATTAAAAGGATTGTATTACGATGTGGCAGGAGTTTGTCTCCCTAGACAATTAGCTAACCTTTTACAAATTGTTGATATTAGCCACTTGTTTTATGGAAGTGATTATCCATATACGCCGGAGTATGGTTGTGTTCTTTTGGCGGATGCTTTAGATAAAACAGATTTGCTTACAGATGAACAGCGTCATGCTATTTATTATGACAATGCTTTAGCACTATTTCCTAGATTAAAAGAGAATAAAAAATAACAAGTTTATCTGAAAAAGCTCATACTAATTATGAGCTTTTTCAATATATCATATCACACCTCATTTTCTTCCATAGATTAATCCAATCTTGCCTAACATGGAAGGTACTTTTAAGATTCCTGGAATAAAATTTTCATTTCTTGATTCTACAAAGGTAATTTCTGATATTCCCTCTGCTTTTAATTCTTCAACAAATTCTTTCATATCCCCATATACATTTTCCAACAGGAACAAATCATGAAAGGCAAATACGCCGCCTTTTTTAACCGTTCGAAGTGCTTCCTTCACCACTAGTCTTTTATCTGGCTGACTTTTTACTTCGTGAAACACAAAATTGCTGACAGCGGCATCAAAACACTGGTCTGGAAACGGCAAAGAAGCTGCGTCTCCCTTCATAAAGGTAATTCGTTCCTTAACCCCTTCTGCCGAAGCATTGCATTCGCACTGCTCTTTTGCATAATTCCATATTGTTCCCCAATAATCTATTCCAGTCAAAGTGGCTTTGGGATATTTTTTTGCTGCCTTGATTGTCATTGCTCCACTTCCACATCCAATATCTAAAAGTGTGCCTCCTCCATCCCATTCCAAATGTTCCAGCACATAATCCAGTACTTTTGCTGATATCTGCCCTCCGGTATAGGAAAACCAATAGTGGCATATACCCATATAAGCTGTAACTATTAGCAAAACTATTGTTATTATTAAAAGTAAAATTCGTGCAGTCCACAAAATGCCCTCTGACCAATTCATCATAAATGTAAATGGGCAGAAACTTAAGATACTTACAACTATCAACACAATGGATGCACTACCAAATAGACGCATCATCCTGTCAGAAACCCAATTCCCATAGTTCACTTTATTATTAATTGCTGTTTTCATCAAATTACCTTCTTTCTTTGTTTTTTCAATAAATTATTTGTATATTTTTTGTCATATCTCTTAGAGATTTCCCTCTTAAAAATTCCCTTAAAAATAATCCAATAGAGTCTGCAAGAATTCGTATACTTCATTTTTATCAACCTTTCTTATGTCTAATCTAATGACTACTCTTCGCTAATTTAAAATCTGCTAAGTGAGTTGCTACTTCTGTATTGTAATGTAATCCTATTTTTACCATATTAAACATTTTAAAATTACAAAGCATACCCCTGCTATAGCAATGGAACCAATTGCTGATATTACACTGCCTTTTAAGAAACCTATAAAATGGAATTTATAATCTTTGTGCGCTTTATTTCCCTTACTACCGGGAAGTACAATAAACTTCGGATTCCAAGTACAAAAAATTAGCCAGTCCATTACAATTAAATCAAATATATTCCAACACATGCACACTATAAATATATGCAGTTTTTTTATTTGTAAATGGAGGGAGATTAATAACCTCCTGCAGTTCCTTTGGATAAGCATGTACAATTAAGTGAGGAAAATAAATTTCAATAAATATAACCGTACTGCCCCACATAATTGTCCAAATTAATCCATCTATCAGTGCTTTTTCAAAATTCACTAACATACACCCACCTTCTTGGTTTGACAAATCCAATTTAGTATAGTATCAATTGCAAGCTTGGAATTTCCCATATTACAATGGTTGTCTGCCTGTTCTTTATCAGTAAACACTCTAAAGGTAAGAGAACGTACATTTTTAAGAGCATCAATTTCCTTTTTATAAAGACTAAAGTCGATGAAATGATCGTTTTTTGCTCCAAGGAGTAAAAAATCTTGTGTAATCATATGTGCGATTTTTACCATATCAAAGTTGTCACTCTTTTGAATATATTCAAAAGCATCTTTGCAATCATAAGCATACTTTCCATGATTCATCGCCCAATGTATTAGTTCTTCTTTAGCGGCCATTTTATTGAACACAAAATTGATAAACCACCTCTGATTTGTTTTCAATAATAGTCTTGTCATCCTTCTTATTGCCTTGGGTCTTGTGGCAAACCCCACCTCTAATAGATTAGGAATAATTGACCATCCAACCACTCGCTTGATACGTTTCTCAAATGCTGCAGCTCTTGGAGCTAACACACCTCCAAGAGAAACTCCTACAATTGTCACATCTTCTAAAGAATAATAATCCAATATAGCCTTTACAGGTCGTTCCCATTCATTAGTAAAAGGAATACCACACTTTTTCAGTACCTCCCCCTGACCAGGACCTTCAAAACAATACACCTCAAATCCTTGCTTGGCTATATAGAGAACGGTAAATAAGAATTCCTCTATTAAGGAATCATTCCCTCCATGTAGCAAAATAGTGTCTTTTTTCTCTCCGGAGGCACCTATATGCCAACAGGGAAGGTATCTGTTTTCATATGGAATTTTTTCAATCTGTATTTGATGTGCTTCACTGCCGAAATATTGTGAATAATAACTGTAAAATAGCTCTCTTGCTTTATCGTATACCATCATTTTCTTTGGATTACCGTTATACATAAAAAACTCTGCCATGCGAATATATCCTATTGCATTCTCTGTTCTGCCCTCCGTCAATGCTTTATCACCTAGCGAAAGAATTTCCTTTTCCCAGCTCTTACAATCATGAATTTTGGGTGCAACAGATTTCACTTCATCCAAATCTCCACCATTCCACATTATCATTCTATTAAGTTGATAATTGATATTTGGATCTTTATTAAGCTGATAAATTCCTTTTTTAAAAGAAATATTGTTCATACTTATTCTTCCCCTTCATTTTTATCTGAAAATCTTCAATGCTTTGTTACGAATACGCTTCCTGCTTTAAAAGATGTTTCATCATATCAATCCACTCCTCAGGATGGAATACAAGGAATTCCTCATGATGCATTCCTTCTAATGCCTTATTCTCACGCCTTAATCAGATATTGTTCTAGCCTATCCCAATTGGGCGTTGAAACAGCAGCTCTTTTTTTCAGTTTATCAAATTCATTACTTAAACAATTCATCTCTCCAATTGCTGATATGGCATGATCACTTGCGGCAAGTCTACCAAAGGGTGTAGCTGCCATTATTTTAAGCATCCAATAGAACTGCCTGCGTTTTGTTTTTACATAGTCTTCATCTTTTTGGGGTTCAATGGTATAGCCACAAGCTTTAACCACTTCATATCCTTCTGCAATTGCATCTATTGTTAGATTGAGCATTTCTCTATTTTTTGCAACCTTCTTTAAATCCCCCTTTGCCCAATATGTTACATAGACAATAGGTACTATAACTGCAACATGGCTTTTGAGCCATGCATCCATATTAGAACTATGGTAGAGCTTAAAGTTGGTAGATGCAAAGATATTCTTAATAACCGGTCTATAAGAAGTATCCCCGTTAAGTGCATCTACATAAAAGGATGTTTTTGAAAAATGTATGCTAATAACCTTTCCGTTTTCCCGTCTACCCCCACTTTCTTGAAACGCAAAGAGAACTGCTTTTCTAACTATTGAATTCTCTTGAATCTTTTCATAGGTTTCATTTGCTGTTGGATTATTACCTACTAAAACATACAGTTTGCATTTCTTATTTAAAGACAGACTTGGAATGACACTATCAATCTGTGTACGCTGCATGGCAACAAAAACAGCATCATAATAGTCATTCTCACCAAAATCGTCCACAACTTTGATAGGCGTCACTATGGTCTTAATCTGCACATAATGCCGTATTATAAGTCCCTTTTCTTTGAGTTCCTGGTATCGTGTGCCTCGAGCAAGAATCGTTACATCATGTCCCGCTTTATTCAATTCATAAGCAAGATAACTACCTATAACTCCAGCTCCATAAACAAGTATTTTCACTTTGCACCTCCCTTTCCAGTTTTAATCGATAAAGATATTCATTCTCAATATAACTATATCATAGCACTATCTTTTGTAAATGTAAATATTGTTATACTATTTTTTGTTTTCGTTTCAAAACATTTGTTAATAATATAATTATTGACAAATATATTCTACAAGTGTAGAATATGCTTAAAGAGGTGATTATTAAGATGATTAAAAAAATTCCTGAAGCTGAATTGGAAGTGATGAAAGTTATTTGGAATAGTGCCGAAAGCGTATCATCAAAAGAAGTAATTCAAATAATGGAAGATAGAAGGCAGTGGAAAAAAACTACCACATTAACATTGTTAAAAAGGCTTACTGATAAAAAAATCATCAGTGCTGAAAAAGGTAAAATGATAACTTATTATACAGCCCTACTGGATGAAAAAAGTTACTTGGAAATGGAAACAAGTTCTTTCTTTAAAAAGATACATGGTAATTCATTAAAAAGCTTTATTACAACATTACATGATAATAATGATATTACTGATGATGATTTAGATGAATTAGAAAAATGGATTAGAGATAGTAGGTGAGCATGTGTTAGAAAAATTCATGACAAATTTTTTACATGCATCATTAATAGGCAGTATTGGAATTTTGGCATTAATAATTTTAAGGAAAAGTTTATCAAAAAAATACACACAAAATTTTATTTATTATATATGGTTATTAATTATAGTAAGATTGCTTATACCCTTTAAAATACCAATATATATTTCTCAAAAAATATACAATAATTTTTATGCAACTAGTAATAGTATTATGCCCGATAAAATAGAAAATAAAGTGCCCTTATATCAAGGCAATGCCTCTACTATAATTCACAGTCAGCACCATATTTCTATTATTAATATCATAGCTTATATATGGTTAACAGGTGTGATACTAATTGCCGTATATTATATATGTACATACTTAAAATTAATTAGAACCATTAAATATTTCACTTATGATGTTGATGACAATGAAATACTTACCATATATAAAGAATTAATATGTAAGTTAAAATCAAATAAAAAAATTTGCTTGAAATATTATGACGGAATTAATTCACCATTTGGTATGGGATTTTTGAAACCATGCATCGTAATTCCAAATGCTTCTTATAGTTCCACGGAAATAAAATTAATTTTAAAGCATGAATTAATACATTTTAAAAAGCATGATTTACTATATAAAATCGGATTAGTAGTTGTTAAAATATTGCATTGGTTTAATCCTTTAGTTTATGTGATGTGTAAACTAGTAAATTCTGATTGTGAATTAGCATGTGATGAATCTTTATTAAAAGATTCAGGAATAGAAGAACGAAAGTTATATGCTATGACTTTTGTTAATTCTTTCAGGCTTAATAAAAACAATACTTTTGAAAATGGTATGATTACAGGCTTTAATCATAACAAAAATATATTAACAAGGAGAATAGAAAATATGTTAAATTTAAAAAACAAAAAACCAGGTGTGTTAATTGGAGCATTATCTGCAGTAATAATATCATCTTCATTAATTAGTGTTAATGTTTTTGCAAAAGATAATGTTGCTAGTAATGTTAGTAAATCAGGTGTAGCAGCAAAATTAGCTACAACTAACAGTTCACTAAAGAAACCCCATATTGTAGTTACATTTTATCCCAATGGACTTCCAAAAGAAATTAAAACTAATGGGGCTGTATCACAGGAACAAATTTCAGCATTTATGTACAAAAATTATGGATTTAAAATTTCTGTAAAAAATAATAAACCTCATTACGTAAAGCTTACCTTATAAAAATAGCAGGATACCCTGCTATTTTTTATTATGAATTTCCTTCCCATTCCTTATAAAACTCTTTTAAATAACTCTCCATAAATTCATGTCTTTCCTGTGCCATAGCTTTTCCTGTTTCTGTATTCATTAAATCCTTTAGCAGTAACAGTTTTTCATAGAAATGGTTAATTGTTGTTCCCTTATTATCTTTATATTCTTTGAAATTCTTAAAGTTCTGAGGCTTAATATCAGGGTTGTAAATTTCTCTACCTTTAAAACCCCCATAAGCAAAGGCTCTAGCAATGCCAATAGCTCCTATGGCATCCAATCTATCAGCATCTTGTACTATTTTTCCTTCAATAGTTTCTTGGCTGGAATTTGTAGTGCCGCCTTTAAAAGACATAGTCTTAATAATCTTAGTTACCTTGTTAATTTCAAGTTCTGAAACCTCAAGAGATTTTAACCACTCTTCAGCAAGTTTTGGTCCCATATCTTCATTGCCTTCATTAAACTTCCAATCTGCTATATCGTGTAGAAGGGCTGTGAGCTCCACTATAAATAAATCTGCACCTTCTTTTTCAGCAATATGTTTAGCTGTTTTATAAACTCTTAAAATATGCCAAAAGTCATGCCCTGTTGCCTCACCCTCTAGCTTACTCTTTGCATATTTTTTAGTTTCTTCTATGATTAAATTCTTATCCATGTTAATTTTCCTTTCATCCAAGCTCGTTCATAGTAGTACGAATTTGCCAAGCAATTAAGAGTTAATGTTGATTTTTTCTCCGCTATGCTACAAAAAATCTATACTTTCAAGTATTTCCATTCTCCCTTGTTCATTCTTACTAGATACATAATGGATCTAGAACTAAAGTCGAAAAATATACCTATCATTACAGCTTTCATACCTAGGGCAAACATGTGATTAAGTCCAAATGATAATAAAACTCTACAGCTCCATAGTCCAACTATAGATGTAGTCATAACAAACATTATATCCCCTGCTGCTTTAAGGGTTGCAGAACATATGTTAAGAATGGCTAGCATTGGTTCAATAACACCAAAAGTATATATAATTCCAACGGATTCCTTTATTACTGAAGGGTCATTAGAAAATATAGATGCAAGCTGCTTTGCAAAAATAATCATTAATATTCCTATTACAAATGCCATTATCATTGTAATTTTAAGACTTTCATAGGAGTAAAGTTCTGCCTTTTTAAGTTTTCTCTCTCCAAGGCTTTGTCCTACAAGAGTTGTGTTTGCTATAGAAAACCCGAATACAGGAAAAAACGCTAAGGAATTTACATTTATACCAACTTGATATGCTGCTAGTGCTGTGGTTCCCATAGTTACAATTACCACCTCAAGTATGAGAAAGCCCCCCTGCATTACTGCCTGTTCAATAAATCCTGGAATACCAATATTAATAATTCTTTTCATAAGTTTTGGTTTAATACTGTAATCATCTTTAAAACTCAAATTAAGTTTTAAGCCCTTACGAGCATAAAGCACAATAATTCTAGCTGTAACAGAAACTATTCTAGAAATTGTAACTGCTATAGCAGAACCAACTACTCCCATAGCAGGTATATGAAGTGCTTGTACCCCAAATATAAGTACGGCGTTTAAAATAACATTTAAAACATTCACAATACCGGTTATTACCATAGGCGTTTTAGTATCGCCTGCTCCTCTCATTGCTCCTGACACAGTAATATCCATTACGAAAAATGGTAGATTCAAAAGTATTATGCCAAAATAACTTAAAGCCATATTAAAAACTTTAATGTTAGCTCCACCAAAAAACAATTTCAATAAGGGTACTGCAAAGAGCTTACCACTAACAGCTAAGATTATACCAACTACCCCTGCCATATATATGGATTGTATTAACGTTCTTTTAGCTTCTTCTTTGTTTCCTTCTCCAATTACCCTTGCCACAATAACTGTAGTTCCCATAGAAAGTCCAAAAAACACTGTCTGCAAAAACCCATTTAACATGTTGACCATGCCAACTGCCGCCACAGCATCGGTGCCTATTCTCCCCATAAAAATAGTAGAAACCATTCCAACCATCATTTCAAGTATTTGTTCCATTATTGATGGCCATGCAAGTTGTATAATTTTTTTATCTGCCTCTTTATCTAGTGTAAACTTAAATTTCCTCATTTTTTATCCTCAACTTCAAATATTTTGTACCATACTATGATAACTCAAAGTTTAAACTATATCTAGTAACAAATTACTTTTTCCCCATGGCTTTTGATTTTTCAGTACAAACCTTAACTGCTTCAATTATACTTCCTCTGAAATTATTCTTTTCAAGAGAATAAACTGACTCTATTGTCGTACCTGCTGGTGAACAAACCTCATCCTTTAGCTGTGCTGGATGTTTACCTGTTTCAAGTACCATCTTAGCTGAGCCCAGTACTGCCTGAGCTGCCATTTTATAAGCCTTATCTCTTGGTAGACCTTGCAGTACAGCTCCATCTGCAAGTGCTTCTATAAACATATAAACAAATGCTGGCGATGAACCTGAAACTCCTGTAACTGCATCCATTAGTTTTTCCTCAACAACCTCTACTTTTCCAAAAGCATTAAAAATCTCCTCTACTAATGCCATATCATCTTTATTAACCTTATTATTACTACATAATGCACTCATACCTTCCCCCACCATCGCTGGAGTATTAGGCATAATTCTAACTATTTTTACTTCTTTATTAAAATAGTTTTTTATTGTCTCAATACTCAGTCCTGCTGCTATAGAAACAATAATAGTATTTTCTTTTACTAAGTTTTTAATTTCGTCTATAACACTTTCAAATTTATTTGGTTTAACGGAAAGTATTAATACATCTGCAAAGTCTGCCACCATAGCATTGTCATTTGTAGTTTTCACATCAAATTTATCCTTCATATACTGTAAAGATGGATTAGAAGGATTACTCACCACTATACTTTCAGGTGCATACAATTTTGATGTGACCATCCCTCCTATCATTGCCTTAGCCATATTTCCGCAACCTATAAATCCTATGTTTTTTTTCATTTTTATCACTCCCGTATTTTTTGAATCTGCCTTATTTCTATGATATAATTATTTTAATTATATCATAGTAATTTTTATATTTTTCACTTAATTTAAACTTATTTTTAATAAAATATTAAGATTATTATATATGCATTAACAATTCACGAAAGGATAAAAGCCAGTTTGCTTTTAACGGTTTTATAAATGAAAACAAGAAGAGAACATTTAGAAGATGCAAAAACAATTGTTGTTAAAGTTGGTACTTCCACTTTGACATATGAAAACGGACTATTGAATTTTGATAGAATAGAGAAACTTGTAAGACAATTATCTAATCTTCACAATCAAGGTAAGAATGTTGTTCTAGTTACATCTGGAGCTATTGGTGTTGGTGCCACTAAACTTGGGTTAAAGGTAAAACCTCAGACAATCCCTGAAAAACAGGCAGCAGCAGCCATTGGTCAAGGGATTTTACTTCATATTTATGAGAAGTTTTTTTCTGAATATGGTCAAATAGTTGCTCAAATCTTACTTACAAAAGATGATATAACAAATAAGACTAGGTATAACAACGCCCAAAACTCATTTAATGAACTTTTAAGACATGGAGTAATACCCATAGTAAATGAAAATGATGCTATTGCAATACATGAAATAAAAGTTGGTGATAATGATACTTTATCCGCTCTTGTAGCTAGTATAATAAATGCTGACTTACTAATTTTACTGTCAGACATTGACGGTTTATATGATTCAGATCCGAGATCAAACAAAAATGCAAAGCTTCTAACTTATGTACCTGAAATAACAGAGGAAGTTGAAAGTTATGCTGGAATATCTAAATCAAAACTTGGTACGGGTGGTATGGCTACAAAATTAAAAGCCGCAAAAATTGCCGTAGAAAATGGCGTGTCAATGATAATAGCAAATGGGTCTAACGACAATATTATAAAGGATATAATATCAAATAATGAAGTTGGTACTTTGTTTTCAGGAAAAAATAAGGGGGGTGAAGGGATTGTCTCAAAATAAAATAGTTGAAAGTTGAAAGTTGAAAATTGAAAGTTAATGAAATTTTTCTTCACTATGTTCAGAAAAACTAATAATTAAATTTTAGATTTTACGTAGTGTAGCGGAGAAAAATCAACTTTAACTTTCAATTTTCCACTCTCAATTTTCAACTTATAAAGTTGAGACACCCGCTATAAATGGATATTAAAAATTACATTACCACAAAGGCTAAAAGTGCAAAACTCGCATCAAGAACGCTTGCTACTTGCAGCACAAACATTAAAAATAAAGCACTATTAAATATGGCACAGGCTCTAATGTCTAACGTAGAATCAATTCTAAGTGCAAATAAAAAAGATATTGAAAATGCAAAGAAGGACGGAAGGAATGCAGCTTTCATTGATAGATTATCCTTAGATGCTAATAGAATAAAGTCTATGGCTGATGGACTTATAGAGGTGGCAGCCCTTCCTGACCCAATAGGTGAAGGGATAAAAACATGGAAAACAGAAGATGAACTTAATATTTGCAAAATAAGAGTTCCTCTTGGTACTATAGGCATTATTTACGAAGCAAGACCAAACGTTACTGTTGATGCCGCCGCCCTTTGCATAAAAAGTGGTAACTCAGTTATTTTAAAAGGTGGCAGCGATGCTATAAACTCAAATTTAGAAATCTATAATACTATATATAAGGCAGCAGTGAGTTCAGGACTTCCAGAAGGCTGTATTGAATTTTTAGATAATACAGATAGAGAAGTTGTTAATTTACTTATGAAACTCAATGACTATGTTGACGTACTAATCCCACGAGGTGGTGCTAGTTTAATCAAAAGTGTTGTTATGAATTCTACTGTTCCAGTAATTGAAACAGGTGTTGGAAACTGTCATGTTTATGTTGATAGCGATGGGGATACAAAAATGGCAGAAGACATTGTGGTAAACGCAAAAACTCAAAGGCCTGCAGTATGTAACGCTATGGAAACACTTCTTGTACACAAAGATATTGCAGAGAAATTGTTGCCACATTTAGGTGAAACTCTTAAAAATCTAGGTGTTGAGATAAGAGGATGCAGCGAAGCACAAAAGTTTATACCCGCTATTACACCAGCAACTGAAGAAGATTATGAAACAGAATTTTTAGATTTAATACTTGCTGTTAAAGTAGTTGATTCTTTAGATGATGCTATGGATCACATTTATAAGTACAGTTCAAAGCATTCGGAAGCCATAATAACAAATAATTATGTAAATTCTCAACGCTTTCTAAATGAAGTTGATGCCGCCGCTGTTTACGTTAATGCTTCTACAAGATTTACTGATGGCAGCAAATTTGGCTTTGGAGCTGAAATAGGCATAAGTACACAAAAGCTTCATGCAAGAGGCCCAATGGGATTAAATGAACTGACAACTATAAAATATGTAGTATATGGGAACGGGCAGATTAGGAAATAGTAGCTAAGAAGTTCGGACTTTATTCGGGTACAGACTAATACGTGTAAAAATGAGCCACATGCTAGATACTACTTACAGTATGTGGCTTTAGTTCTTGTATCACAACAATAAAAAATAGAAGTAGACTCAAAACCATTTGAGCCTTAGTATACCTTCTCCACATTATATCCATGTTCATTTAATGCTCTAGTTATTTCTTCTATATGGTCATGTCCATTAGTTTCAACTGTTACCTCTAAAACAACATGTTTTAATCTATCAATAGCCTTAAATTGATTATGGTCCAGTTTTATTACATTAGCACTCTTTTCAGATAAAATTTTTGATATCTCAAGAAGCTGTCCTGGTGTGTCTTTAAGATTAACTGAAAAACAGAATATTCTTCCTCTTGAAACCAGTCCATTATTTAAAAGAGCTGACATGGTTACCACATCTATGTTTCCACCACTTATTATAGATACAACTTTTTTACCTTTAAAATTTAATTTGCTTAATGCTGCTAATGACATTGCTCCTGTGGCTTCAACTACAAGTTTATGTTTTTCCATAAGAATGTATACAGCATCCATTATTTCTTTATCACTTACTGTAACAATATCATCCACATATCTTTTTATTACTTCAAAAGTAATATTACCTGGGGTTTTCACAGCCGCACCATCTGCAATCGTATCAATGTTTTCTGCACAAACTAGCTTTCCATTTTTAAAGGAACATTGCATTGGATTTGCACCCTCTGCTTGAACTCCTATTACTTCGATGTTGGGATTCATTGATTTCGCAGCTACTGCTATGCCACTTATTAGTCCGCCACCGCCAATTGGTACTAGTATTGCATCAACATCTTTTAATTCTTCAATTATTTCAAGAGCTATTGTTCCCTGTCCTGCCATTACATCTACATCATCAAAAGGATGAACAAAAGTATACCCATTTTCCTTTTCTAATCTTTTAGCTTCCTCATAGGCCTCATCATAAATTTTTCCCTTAAGTACTACATTCGCACCATAATTTTTAGTAGCTTGAACCTTTATAAGTGGTGTGCTTTCAGGCATAACGATGGTTGCCTGTATGCCAAGTTTACTTGCTGCATAAGCCACGCCTTGAGCATGGTTTCCAGCTGATGATGCAATTAATCCCTTTTTCTTATTTTCATCGCTTAATTTACATACCTTATTTAATGCTCCCCTTAGCTTAAATGCCCCAGTTATCTGCAAATTTTCAGGTTTTATATAAACCTCATTTCCACATTCTCCGCTGTATTCAGAGCTATATATCAATTTAGTATTTATACATATATCTTTTATTCTTTCTCTAGCTTCTAATACATCATTTAAATTTAAATATTCTTTCATAGTCTTTAAATGCCCCCTATTATTTTTACTAATAAAAAAATCCTCCATCCCTATAAACACAATTTTCATATGTCTATAAGGACGAAAGATTAAAATTCCGTGTTACCACCTTATTTGTAATTAGATACACTAACTACCACTCATTTTCAGGTCTACTTTAAATAGTTAACCCTAACCATATATCGTTGGTAAACGTCTTAGTTTACTTAACAAAAGTCTTTCTACTAAAAAACTCCGGAGTGATTATTACATATTCATATCAACACCAGTTTTCACCGTACACTGGTTCTCTGTAGCTAATACCTTAAATATTTTTTTCTCCATCTTCATTCTAACCTAATTAACTTTTAAGCTTTTAACAAAGTATATTATTTTAATTAGAAAATGTCAACGTATATTTTTTATTAGAATTCAGCTGATCCTGTAGTTCTTGGGAATGGAATTACGTCTCTTATGTTTGCCATTCCTGTCATGTACATTATTATTCTCTCAAAGCCTAGACCAAATCCAGCATGCTTTGTTTCTCCATATTTTCTAAGCTCTAAATACCACCAGTAGTCTTCTTTGTTTAATCCAAGTTCTTCCATTCTAGCCTCTAATACTGAAAGTCTTTCTTCTCTTTGACTTCCACCAATTATTTCACCAACACCTGGAACAAGTAAATCTGTTGCTGCAACAGTTTTTCCATCATCATTTAGTCTCATGTAAAAAGCCTTTATGTCTTTTGGATAATCTGTTACAAATAGCGGCTTCTTAAATATCTTTTCAGTTAGATATCTTTCATGCTCTGTTTGAAGGTCAATGCCCCATTTAACAGGATATTCAAACTCCTCTCCTGATTTTAAAAGCAAATCAACAGCTTCAGTATAAGTTATTTTACCAAAGTCTGAGCTAACCACATTTTTAAGTCTATCAAATAATGTCTTATCAACAAAACTATTAAAGAAAGCCATTTCCTCAGGTGCATTTTCCATAACATAGTTTATAACATATTTAACCATTGACTCTGCAAGTTCCATATCATCTTGAAGATCTGCAAAAGCAATTTCAGGCTCAATCATCCAAAATTCAGCTGCATGTCTTGCGGTAT
>Ga0255360_1000174_pt1 | contig 17948 bp, 14 predicted proteins | sample GFST50metaG_FD_186004 | JGI IMG/M metagenome (GOLD analysis project Ga0255360, IMG submission 186004) | Peat soil microbial communities from Stordalen Mire, Sweden - G.F.S.T50 | ecosystem: Environmental > Terrestrial > Soil > Wetlands > Peat | place: Sweden: Norrbotten County, Stordalen Mire... | reverse complement strand
ACTTACATAATGTAGGTTTGTTTGCTATGCTCATTTTTATATAAAAATAAGCTCTAATCCTAAATTCTATAGTTTTTTAATTGTTTGAAAAAAATTAAGTTTTATACATTACTTTCCGTGATAACTCTTTTTTCTCTTCCATAACTTCAACTAAACCCTGTATTCTTGTTTCGAATTGTGCTTCTGTAAAACACCTTGGATCTGCTTGATCTCCATCAAAACCTGCATAAGGTAACCCAGTAGCTTCATATACCTTTCTTTGCATTTCATATTGAATCAAACTCATTAATTTGCAGCTTCTGTTCATATGATAGAAGGCACCATCACATTTACCTAATTTCAATGAATCAATTCTATATTCAGACATTCTATCTAAATTTACATTATTAAACATGCTACTATAGGCTTTAGCCATACCGTCTAAATCATTAACCTCGTACTCTAAAGCCCAGGCATCAGGATAAACACTACCAGTCATATTAACACCATATTTTGCTAACGTTTTCATTTTGTACCCAATATATGGCCAACAAGGAATTCCTTCCATCATAATTCTATATTTTTCTTCTCCCCTAAAGGTTGTTTCTTCATTTTTAATTCTTTCTTCTAATTCTTTAATTAATATTTCAAAGGCATTTGTTGTTTCCTTTTTACCTCTTGCACAAACAATAACTGCCATATAGTTAAACAAATCAAAACCATTCATAGGGGACGGTTTTGCTGAAGGCAGGCTCATGGAATACTTCCAAAGCTTACCGTTCTTACTGGAAATCTTCATAACCGCTTCAAATTTCTTAGGATCAAATTTCTTTCCAGAAATTATTTCTAATTGTTTAATAGCTTCTTCAAATTGACCTTTTATATAATCAATTCTTGCTTGACTTACTTCATATTCATTATTAAATGTAGTGTCAATCATAATAAGTGGTATATTTAATTCCTTTGAAATATTTTCATACCATTTAACAACTTGATTACAAATGTTGTTGCAACATAATAGAAAGTCAGGTCTGGGCATATTTAAAGATTCACAACCGCCATTTTCAATAAACCCAAAATTAGTTCTGGCATAAGAACATAAGTCAATGGAATATCCCTTATCCTCTGCAATATTGCATAATTTCAAAGATTCTTTTTTTGCTGCTATGCCTGCTGCTTGATTTTCAGGATAGCATATTCTAAGTCCAAAACTTTCTGGAAGCTCTTGAGGAAATACAGAGGTTGACCACCCTATAGGTTCACCCTTTGCTTTGGCTTCAAATGCTTTTTGGTACTGTTCAGCTAATAAATTACCTATTAATTCTTTTGATCCTGATTTACTGCCCATTTTTTATCCTCCTTTATTTTTGGCTTTCATCAAAAGCATACAAGGCTGCTCCCAATGCTCCAGTCAATTGTGCAAGCTCTGGTACAATAATTTTAAATCCAATGGCATTTTCCATTGCTCTAACAACCCCTTTATTTAGAGCAACTCCCCCTACCATTACTACACTCTCCTGAATACCTACTCTTTTTGCAAGACTAGAAACTCTTTTAGCTACTGAAGCATGGATACCAGCAATAATGTCTTCAATAGCGGTATCATTGGCTAGATGTGATATCACCTCTGATTCTGCAAAAACAGTGCAAGTACTACTTATAGAAACTTCCTTTGTGGATTTAGCATCCAAATCACCTAAATCTGAAACATTAACTTCAAGTGTTTTTGCCATCACATCTAAAAATCTTCCTGTACCAGCAGCACACTTATCGTTCATAACAAAATTAACTAATTTGCCTTTTTCATTAACCTTTAATGCTTTTGCATCTTGTCCACCAATATCTATAATAGTTTTAGCATTAGGAACTAGAAAGGTAACACCCTTTGTATGACAACTAAGTTCGCTAATTTGCTTATGAGAATCAGCATATTTCATTCTTCCATATCCAGTTACTACTATTTTATCAATATCCTCACGAGAAATATTTAGTTGTCCAAACAACTCATTTACTACCTTTGAAGGTCCTGTAGTGCCTGTCCCAAAAGATACGATTGCTGTAGCACGAATTCTTACACCATTCTCTATAATTACACCCTTTGATGCTGTAGAACCTATGTCCAAGCCCATTGTATACATATTATCTTATCCTTTCCTAAAACTATCTAACTGACTTGTCTGCTTTTAAAGCTTCAATTTCTTCTTGCTTATATCCAATTGAACTTAAGATTTCATCTGTATTTTCAGAAATTCGTGGAGCAGGAGACATTTCTCTAATACCCATTTCTCCAAATTTAACAGGTGAATTGATTAAAATACCTTCATTACCTGAATCATATTTTTTCTTTACTAAGTAATCGTTTGCCCAAGCTTGTTCATCTTTAGCAATATCCGCACAAGACTGAATTCTTTCAAAAGGAATATCACATTCAACAAGAACTTTTTCCCATTCATCAAGATTTTTTTTAAGCATAGCTTCTGCAACAATTGTCACCATTGACTCAACATTTTTCACCATTCCATCACGAGTATTATATCTATCATCCTCCATTAAATCTTCTCTATTAATAGCCTTGAAGAATTTTTCAATCCATTGGTCATACTGAATTAATGCTAATTGAATCCATTTTCCATCCTTACACTGATAACAATTACAAACAGGAGAGTTTGGTCTTAGTCTAGTCATTGGCATTTTATTTCCGTACTGATCAGACATAACTAAACAACCAATACCATAAATACCCATATGGTAAAGGCTTACTGTTACCTTTTCTCCTGTACCTGTTTTAGCCTTTTTTACAAGCGCTGCGCATACACCTCCTGCAATTCCAAGACCTACATAGTGATCACCAAAGCCTGCAGCAACATTTATTGGAGAAGTGCCTTTTTCCATAAGAGCCTCCATAACGCCACCTCTTGCAAAATATGATGTGTAGTCAAAGCCTGGCTTGTCCTTTAAAGGACCTTCCTCTCCATAGCCTAAAACCTGAGCAAATATTAAACCAGGATATTTTTCCTTAAGCTGCTCATAATTTAACCCAAGTTTTTTAAGCGCTGTTACTCTAACATTTGTAATAAAAACGTCTGCCTCAGCAAGTAATTTATGAAATACCTCCATACCTTCTGTAGACTTTACATTAATACATATACTTTTTTTATTGAAGTTTTCATTTTCAAACCAAGGATTTTCATCATCATTGGCTGGTGATGAGTATACTGAACCAATACCTCTCATATTTTCTCCGGAAATAGGCTCTACCTTAATAACATCAGCACCCCAATCAGCAAGTATTCTAGCAGCACATGGCCCAGCAACGAAGGTTGCAAATTCAACAACTTTAATTCCTTTTAATAACCATTTGTTATCTTTCATTTTAATCCACCCCTTCTGTAAACTTTTACATTTGAATTGTATATATAATATATATAAGCAAAAAATATTGTAAAAAGAACCCACAATATTTTTGCAACAGGTTTACTTTAGGCATATGAAAAAAAATAACAAGTCAAAGATTAGAGGTGCAATTTTGATAAATAACATTAAATCTTCAAAGTAATCTCAGTGTAAATTACATGAAAAATTAAGTATAATTTAAAAATAAAAAAGACATCCTGAATTGTTAAATTTCAGCGGACGCCTTTTGTTTTATAGATTTTTAAGAATAAGGCATATTCAAAAAAATAACTAGTCAGTATGCTAGGCTATTTTGCGCCATGCCGCGTCGGCAGAACCCTTAGATAGTCCACTATCTGCGGAACCTACCTCCTTGCCTGACACAAAATATCCGTCGCATCTTTGACTTGTTATTTTTTTTCATATGCCTAATGTTATTAATGGAGTGAGTTCTTTCCTTTGTTGTGTATTATTAAGTCATTATAAAGAAATATTATAGTAATAACAAAACTTAATACAGCAAAGCCCATATATAGAACTGTGTTATGTATAAACTTCCCTACAATAGGCATTACTACAAAAAAATAAATTATAATTAGAGGGTATGCTAATTTTGATGGTTTTCCAGTTCTTGCAAATGCAGACATGCTACCAATAAATAAAAGTACTGTAGATATTGTTAACATCGTTGTTAGTAATTCTAATTTCATAAATATCATCATAAATTCAGACATACCAATAATAAATAAAAGTAATGTTAGTATCATTGGTATTGATTTTAATTTCATAAATATCATCCCCTTACTAAAGCATTATTAAATATATATGTTGAGATAACTCACTTTATGATCTAACAATGTCTTGAAAGGGGCATTATGCTATCGTTAATGAATAGTTTTCTACTTTTGATAGTAAAAGTCTTAGGAAAGTACATTTTATTTTCTTAAATTTCAATGCACTTCTAAATTGCTTTTTCTGCTATTCTTTCTACCTCCGTTGCTGATGATGTGAGTTGCTGCATAGAAGCAGAAACTTCTTCTGTTGAAGCTGCTTGTTCTTCTCCAATTTGAGCAATTCCGTTTAAGTTCTGAACAATATTTAATACACCACTTTGAATAGATTCAAGAATTATATTTACATCTTTTACAGATTTAGCACTATTGTCAGCCATTTTTCGTATTTCTTTAGCAACTACTGTGAATCCCCGTCCCTGTTCTCCAGCTCTTGCAGCTTCTATAGCCGCATTTAAACCAAGCAAATTTGAACTTGCTGCTATTTCATTAACGAATTGCAATACTTCGGACGTTTTTTTAATTTTTTCAATTACATTTTCTCCAACCTTCTTCAATGAATCTAGATCCTCAGCAAGCTTTATGGATGTACTTGCAAGTTCTTCAACAGTAGCGTTTATTTCTTCTGAAGTAGAAGCGATTGTCTGAGCAGCCTCGTGCAACGTTTTTTGTGTATTAACACTTAAGCCTATACTAAATGCTCCAATAATACTGCCTTCTTTATTCTTAATAGGAATACTACAAGTTTTTGTTGGTAGTCCATAAACTTCCTTGGGTAAATTCAGCAATATTTTTTCACCAGACTGTTGGCATTTATACAACCCAGACTGATGGGGAATAGGCTGTCCTGGTGAAACTTTTGAATCAATTTCCTTACCTGAGATATAATATACAAATTTTTCTTTATCGGTCAAAGCAAGCATAGAATCTACAGGTAAAGCAGATTGTATAATAGGCATTGACTGTATTAAAGACGTAAAAACAATGTCACTTTTATCATTCACTTCTTCCATATCTATACATTTCTCCTTTGTTTTATTAATTTTTAACTATATATACATAAAATTTAATTTAGATATTTTATATTATACACTGATATTATTGTTATTTCTACATTTTTTGACAAAATAAATCATTCACAATTATAATTCTTTTTCTATTTCCTCGAAAGAGAAAAAATAAAATCATCTATCATCAATTGAAAGCTATCTTCCAAATTCGCTTCATTTTGAAAATATCCAAAGGAATATAGGGATATAAAACCATGTAGAACACTCCTTAAGGCTCGACTTTTATGAATCATATGCATTTCATCCTTGATATAAAAATCTAAAACCTGATGAATAATAGCGGTAGTTTCTTTCGCTAAACTATAGGCTTCCTGATCTTGTGTACTTGGAATATTCATAAAAAGCCCATACGCAGTCTTGTTTTCAAAGGCAAACTCTCTATAAACATAGGCAAATTCTCTTATAGCATCTTCCCCACTTTTACCAATTAATTTTTTCATTAATTTCAAATTCAATTCCTTTAAAAGGTACATCGTCATTTCTATTTTAAGATCATCCATATTAGTGAAATGATTATATAGAGATGGATATTTTATATCCATTTTTTCTGCAATTTTTGGAAAAGTAACTTGATTAAGACCAATTTCATCAGCCAATGAAAAAGCAACTTGAATAATTTTTTCTTTGGTTAAATTTCGTCTTTGTACCATTCAATTCACCTCACAGTAATTTCATAAGGATAGTTTAACACGATAGAACATATTTTACAAACTATACATTATAGTTTATACTTATATAAAGAAATACAATGTTATTATTAAATAGTTTAAGTTATTGTAGAAAGGATCACTATATTTATGAAAATGTGGAAAAGAAATTTATTAGTTTGTTGGTTTGGAATGTTTGTAACAGGTATAGGAATGAGCCAGATTGCGCCAGTATTACCGCTTTATATAAAGCATCTTGGAGTTAGCAATACCGCTTCAATTGCACAATTTTCAGGAATTGCTTTTGGTATTACCTTTATAATTTCAGCTATTTTCTCACCTATTTGGGGTATTGCTGCTGACAAATATGGACGAAAGCCAATGCTACTCAGGGCAAGCCTTGGTATGGCAATAGTTATATTTAGCATGGGTTTTGCACATAATGTATATGAACTGATAGGCTTAAGATTATTGCAGGGCGTTATAACAGGTTATAGTACAGCTTGTACTACATTGATCGCAACTCAGACGGATAAGGAACACGCTGGATATGCTTTAGGTACACTTTCAACGGCAAATATTGCAGGTTCTTTGCTTGGACCAACCATTGGCGGCTTTGTAGAAGGGTACCTTGGTTTTCAAGATGTATTTTTTATAACAGGTGCACTGATGCTGATTGCATTTATTACAACCGCTTTATTTGTAAAGGAAGCTTTTACTCGTGAAGATAAAAAGGTGCCTAGTGCTCGGGAGACATGGAATCGTGTTCCTGAAAAAAGCTTGACTATTACCATGCTTGTTACCTTTTTTATAATAACTCTGGCATTGTATACTGTTGAGCCAATCATAACAGTATATGTTACCCAGTTAACCAAAGATACTAGTCATGTTGCTCTGATAGCCGGATTGGCATTCTCCGCCTCAGGTCTTGCGAATATAATTTCCGCTCCAAGGCTTGGAAAACTTTCTGATAAAATAGGTCCACATAAAGTTATTTTAGTGGCGCTTCTGGTGGCAGGACTCAGTTTCATACCACAGGCTTTTGTTAAAAATCCTTGGCAGTTAATGGGACTTCGCTTTTTATTAGGATTATCAGTAGCCGGATTGAACCCTTCCGTTAATACCCTTATTAAGAAAATTACACCAGACTCTCTTACGGGCAGAGTTTTTGGTTTTAACATGTCAGCAGGGTATTTAGGGATATTTGGAGGTTCAGTCTTAGGTGGGCAAGTAGCAGCCTATTTTGGAATCAGATATGTATTTTTTATTACAAGTGCATTGTTACTGATAAATGCAGTGTGGGTTTATTTTAAAGTGTACAAAAAACTTAACTTAGGAATCTAAAAAAAAATAAATGAATAAGGGGAAAAGAAAATGGAAGATTTAAAATTAACAAATGAAACTGAATTTATTAAAGCAGAAAAAACAGCTCTTGTGGTTATTGACTTGCAAAATGGAATTGTAAACAGGGAAACTGCACCTCATACTGGGGTAAAGGTTGTTCAGAATGCAAGTAGATTAGCTAATGCATTTACAGAGAAGGGAGCATTTGTAGTTCTTGTAAGAGTTTCCTCCGTAGATGGAAAAGATATGTTAAAGCCAAGTTTAGATTTAAAAAACAACCCAGTACAATATCCAGAAGGCTGGGATATCTATGTGCCTGAACTAGCAAGTATTAAAAATACTCATAATATTACGAAAAGACAATGGGGAGCATTCTATGGTACTGACCTTGACTTACAGCTAAGACGTCGTGGAATTGATACTATTGTGCTATGTGGCATTTCTACTGGAATTGGTGTGGATACTACAGCAAGAGAAGCTTTTCAACATGGTTATAATCAAATTTTTGTGGAAGATGCAATGACAGCCATATCAAAAGAAGAACATGATTATGTTTGTAATTATATCTTCCCTAGGATAGGTAAAATTCGAACAAGTGAAGAAGTAGCTTTATCCTTAAGATAGGACATGAATCCATCAATAGTAAAAAGGTTCGGATGTGAAATCATATATCCGAACCTTTTTATTATTGATGCCTTATGCTCTTACATCTAAAATTTTCCCTAAATTAGGATCTTGAGGCTGAGATAACATTTGTACAAGTTGTGCTCCTGATTGTGAATTAGAATTAAGCGCCATCTTTTCCACATCAATACCTGCTGCGGTAGATACATTTGCCTGACTACTAATAGTTGACATTGCTGCAATATCCATAATTATTCCCCTCCTACCTTATTTATTGTTACATCTTAATTATCGAACTTTTATAGTTATATTTTATCATTATTAATAATTTTAAGAACAATCCTTAAAATACTGCTTTATACTTGTGATATTTTTACCCAATTCCACTTTTTTACCACCGATACAAATGCTTAATTCTCCCACCAAAGAAATATTCACATCATATTTCAAATTTCTTTTGCTATACTCTACAGACATAAACTCATTTATAAAAACCTCGGTTTCTTTAAGTGATCTAATCTCATTAGAACTCTTTTTTTCTGAAATAGATTTTCTTAAAGAAGTTTTAACTTCTTTCATTATCTTGTAAAGATTTATTTGTTTCCACCTAATTAGCCTTAAATTTAAATCTTTAAAAATTTCATAGCGGCTTTTTCTTATAATAGGCACTCCATAAAGCTGATTTTCAAGCTTTCTTACAGTAGAGTTAGCGCTATCAAATTTGCTCATAATAAATAGAGCGCCGTAATCATATTCTGTTCGTATAAGCCTTCCATAAATCTGCTTTAAGTCTATAGATACAATTGGGAAATTAACTTTTGCATAGGAACCCCAATAATTTCCGCCTCTTTCAATGTTATTATCTATTAATGACTTGTAAAAAGGTTCATTGCTGTTTATATTAGGCAATTTATCTAAAACCACTGTTGTCATAGTATCTCCTGGAATGTCTATACCTTCAAAAAATCCCTTTGAACCTAGTAGAATGTATCTTTCATCTCTAGATTTCAATTTTTCTATATCTTTTTTACCTTCTACAACTGTCACTCCTAGTGCATTAAGTTTTTCTGTAGCTTCCTTTTTAAATGCATTAAGTCTTTTTCTACTTGTAAAAAGCACGATAATATTGCCTGCAACATTATGTACAAGTCCTACAACAAATTTTTTCATTTCTTCTGAAAAATCACCCACATCATTGGGATTCATATTTTCTATGGCATAAATTGCACTTTTGTCTTTATATTGAAAGACTGGCTTTATAGGTGGCACCTCTATTATTTCTTTATTTTGTGACCTAGCAATATTAACTCCTAATGTGTTTTTTAAATTATTGTAGCTGTTATCCGTACTTAATGTAGCAGATAAAAAGAGGCAGCTTTTAGCACCATTTAGAACCTTTTCATAAAAAGCACCTGAAACATCTAATGGAATAATGGCTATCTTCCATCCTTTAAAATTTTTATCTACTTCAAAGTAAAAGCAATAATCTTCTTCACTTTGATTAGATACATCTTGTAAAATTCTAATATAACTATTTAAAACTTCTACCTTTTCTATTAATATCTTAAGCCTTTTATCTTTTTCCATGTTAGATATATCTTTCAAAACCGAAACCGCTTTATCTAAATTTATATTCAATTTAGCTATGTCCTCTTTAAGATATCCAAAATGTTTTATTATCTCTGCTATCTTTGGATTACTTTTATTTAAATGCTCTTTAATATTGTATTCCCTGCTTATTCCACTGGTGGACACATAGTTTTCAAAAGCATCTTTAATATTTCTAATTTGATTGCTACACTTCTCTATATCTGCCTCTACTTCATTTAAAGGCAAAGCGTCCTTTTTAGTTCTTGTTGATAAATAATATAGATATCCACTCTTTTCTCTACTATCATATATATCCTTTAGAAAATTTTCAAATTCATAAGAAATCAAATTGTTTTCAAATGCATCATAGGCTTCTTTAGTTAGGTTATGAGCTTCATCCACCACAATGTTTTCAAGTGGAGCAATACTTTGATAAGGCCACTTTAATAATAGTGAATGGTTTACTACAATAAGCTGTGACTCCTTTAACTTTTCTACCTTTAAAGCATAATAACATCTCTCTTTATATTTGCAGCTACCCACATCACAAAGTTCAGTGTCACATAAACACTTCTCTAGTAATTCATTTAAACTAAACTTTTCTTTTATATCATCATTTATTTCTTCGCTGTCTCCAATTCCCTTTTCTGTTATAAGTCTTTTTAAATACACATATCCAATAAGAGTTTTCATATCTCTTGGATATTCTATATCCTCAAACCTTTCAAGACAGAGATAGTTACTTTTTCCTTTTATTAAGGTGTAGCTTACGTCACCATTTAAATTTAGTGCCTCTAAAAGACTGGGAATATCCTTTTCCACAAGTTGATTCTGTAATCCTTTCGTGTTAGTGGATATAATAACCTTCTCTTCTTTAAGATGGGTATATATAGCAGCGGGAAGTAAATAAGCCATGCTTTTTCCTAGACCTGTTGGTGCTTCCATTATTGTGATTTTTCCCTTTTCTAGTCCTTCCCGTGCAAACTTTGATGCATTCCTTTGCTGAGGTCTTAAAGTATAGTTTCTCCCATTTCTTTTCCAAATTTCTTCATGTTCAAATAGTTTTTCATAATCCTTAAGTGCAAAAACAGCATAAGGCTCTCTTTCTTTATTTTGAAATACAATAGGTTCATTTTCTATGAAATATTTAACATCGTCCATGTTTATTTTTGCTATTTGGTTGTACCAGTTCCACTTTTCAAGGTCTATGAAGTTCATAGATAGAGTATACCCATTTTCATAATAAAACCTGCTTATAACATAATTAAGCACTTCTATTGCGTCTTCTAAATCACTATGTTCTCCTTTATAATGAGGAATAAATTTCTTTATTAAATATTGAAGATTAAACTCTGGAAGTTCTGGAAAAAGTATTAAAACAAGCTCTAATAAATCTAATAACTCATTATCTATGATTATAAAGTTCTTATTAAAGGCTGAATTATCACACACTAAAGGAAAGTCTTCAACGAAAATCTGAAATTTGTTCATAACCTCATTAAGCTGCAACGCACTATCTAGTTTTTCTTGCGTAATTCCCTTACAAAGTTGAAAAATACTTCGTGGTACTGATCCATTTGGATTAACTAAAGTGTGAAACTTAGTAACTATCTTATCTTTTATCTTAACCGCACTGATTTGTATGATTTTATCATTTCTAGAATCAGTACCTGTAGTTTTTATATCTAAAAACACTAAATTGTTTAATATACTATAGGGCTTCATAACTGTTCCTTGTCATTTGCTCAAATCCTTATCTTCTTATCTTTGACTTGTTATTTTTTTGAAGATGCCTAATATTTATTTGACCTATATATGCAATTATAGTATATACCGCTAACAAATGTCTAACAATTTTTAGTTAGTTGCACATAGTAGCTAAAAAGCTTTATCCATTGGCTACCAGCCGTAAGACTCCCCCCCTTCTATAAGCGGCGAGTTACCGGCTACTACGTGCTGGATTTTGGGGACATTGTTTGATATAATATGTGTATTTTCAACAAGAAAAATTTATATGGAGGGTATAGCATGAAAGAGAAAATTAAATTAACTAAAGAGAAAAGGGACGAAATGATTTGTGTAATAAAAGATTATTTTTCAAACGAAAGGGAGGAAGATTTAGGCGATTTGGCTTCAAATCTGATGCTGAACTTTATTATAGAAGAATTAGCACCAGAATTTTATAATCAAGGAGTTTATGATTCTTATAAATATATTAATGACAGAAGCGAAGATGTATTGTCACTTCAAATATATTGATTTGTAAGCATATGAATTCACAACAAATTGTTCACAATTTGTTGTGAATTCATATGCTGTCTTTTTTTTATCGCAATTGAAACAAATCTTTATAAAAATCTAATAAATTCATTGGCTTATCTTCATTGTACAAATAAAATGTCAAATTACTATCTAGCCAAATTACTAAGGGGGTAATTACGAAAGTCCACAAGATGGAATTTTTTAATTCTATCTGACCTAAAAAATTAAATTTGTCATTTGCATAGCTCCAAATGTTTAAGTGAAGCCATAAATTTAAAATAATACCAGCAGATAATTCTCCCAGTGTTATAATAAGGCCTCCTAATAATGTTTTTTGATAAGCCTTAAGCTTGAAATATTTAGGATTATCGCATAAAAAAGCTATTATTAAAGACAAACAACCTGCCAATATCCCCATATAAATACTTGTAAAACCAATTGCAGACCACCACTTAATGCCTTTAAATCCTATCATTTCTCCATTAAAAGCTCTGACAAATACTTCAATGTTCATGTACAAACTTGCAAAAACTAAAAAATGAATTATCTTGTTTTTCCAATACATAGAAATCACCTCCTAATATATTGTGATTATCAAAAATATTGGTTCATCTTTTAATTTGTAATCGATTACAAATCATGGTGACTTTGTCCCATTTGCAATTAAGGGTACCAACAACATAATGCATATTTACAGTATTTTTTTAACGTTGTAAATTCGCATTTTGCTGCTGATACCCTTTAATGGTAACATCTATAGCTTTTCATTCCCTCTAAATTATTATCTATTCACCTTTTTCTATGGTTCAACTCCACTAACCAAATTTCCTCCAATGTATGCTGTTATTGTATTTGTAGCTACATAATTAGTTGCATTAGGATTAAAAGAGTAATCGTTACTTTGATTGAAGTTGGACCAGTCAATTTTAGCAAATCTTGCTTGCACTTCCGTACTAGCCCCTTGTGCTAAGATACCTGCTGCTGGTAAAAATCCAATTTGCAAGTAACTATCAGCGTTAGTAGTTGCTGGTGAAAGCTGTGCAAAATTGCCTGTAACATCCCCTGAACCTACCGTTGCCCAATCACACCAAAAACTTTGAGCTTCGTTACTATCAATTGTATAGTAGTATCTTAAAGTAATAGCGGACAGGTTAATTGGATTTGTTCCGTTATTAACTATCTTTATCCTTGGATTAATACCACTAACAGTGGCTTGAGTAGTGCCATTATATGCAAGAACCTCCAAATTTCCTACAGGTACTGGTTGGATTGGGCGTTTAATAGTAATGTTCACCGCAGTTGAAGTGCCTACTACTCCTAAATTATCAGTAGCCTTTGCAGTGATTGCAAAGCTATCTACACCTGTAGGGCTAGTAGCATAACCTGATGGTGTCCATGAAAAGCTATAAGGTGCCACAGTACTCTCCCCAACCATAGTGCCATTCACAAAGAAGTCAACTTTTGCTATACTTCCACCTGTTTCTGATGCTGTAGCATTTAAAACTATTGGACTATAGCTTGTACTATCATCAAATGCTTGTCCGTTTTGTGGTGCCGTTACACTTACAGTTATTTGATTACTTGGTGATGGTGCATTATCAAATAATATTGCATAAGTTCCATTAGCTATAGCAATTTCGCATTGAGCCCAAAATCTGTGATAATTAAATGTTGGAGCAACACCTTCATTATAGGCAGTTAAGAGTTTTTCATAATTGGGATCCTTCTTATATTTACTCCTTATATCCATGAATTTTATTCCTGGTATAATTGCATCACCATCTGGCATCTTTCCAGTGAAAGTACTTGGAACATAAACTTCTTGGTCAATCATACGATGATAATCTGGTCTTGCTTCTGTAGCAGATAAACCTATACCATCAACATAATATGTCCACATACTATCTAATAATTTTTGTGCTATAGCTCTTGAAGCATCGTCATATTGTGCTGGAGTCCATTTTTTAGTTGCTGCACTATAATAAGATAATGCATTTGCCAGTGAGGATGCTGTTCCAAGGTCTGTACTGTATACTGTTACCTGTACATGTAAATTAGTGTTTCCAGTATAGGTGCCTGTCCACGTATCAGGTTGACCTGTCCAAGCAAGAGTTGATGGTACTTGGAATGTTCCGTCACTATTAAATTGAACTTGAGTCTTTACCCACGCAACCCATTTATCTAAAACATTTTTAGCCTTTACATCACCTGTATTATAGTAATATTCAGCTACACGCTGCATAGACCAAGCTTGAAAACCAAACCAAGTATTGCTACCTGGATCATCATATACAGGGTGCTCCTGATAAGCCATTCCGTAGAAAGTAGATGTTCCAGCAGGATACTCTTCATAACTTCCATTATATGAATTAGTAGCTCCACCAGCAATAGCACCTTCATTAGACTGAAGCCATTGATAAAATTCAAGTTGACGTGTAAGGCTAGTAGCCCAATCAGTTGATCCATTTGATGATTTTGGTATAAAATCCGTATTATTTGAAAGCACCCATGCCATCATAGGATTTTGATATCCAAAATGACAGTGACTGCAACCTATTCTCCATGCCCAGTTTGCATTTAATCCTCCGCCCCAAGCATAGTACCAAGATAGTAAATAATGAGCTGAATTACGACCTGTTCCAGCACTATTCACGTTCTGTGATCCTATAACTTTAAAATATTTATCAAATAAAGAATATCTTAAGAAATCACCCATTTTTGATGCTTTTTGAACATAAGTTGAAACATCATTTCCTTGTTCTTTAGCCCATGTGTCAGCCCAATACATTGCTTGTATAGTACGAGCATCTGCATCTGGTGCATTTGTATATTTCCACTGCTTAGAATAGCTATTATCCTTAGTAAACAAATCTAAATAACCATTAGGCCCTCCCCAGTTAAAAGCTTCCCAAGATGGTTGAGGAATAGTTTGAAACACAGATTCCTGTTGTCCTCTTTGAAATGTATTAAAATAGGACGGTGCAGTTGTACCATCACCTCTGCTTCCAAATCCATACCAGTTGTCCGTATCAATAAGCCAGTGCGTTCCATACATTTCACTATCACCATATACGGCGTTAAGTTCTTGACAAATAGGATCTGTTCCAACTGGGGTAGAAAACATAAGTTGACTTGGATAATCACTTATTTGTCCATATTCTGCAGCATAAGTGGCTGGACTATTTGGATTATATCCTGCATTAGTTGGTTGATCCGCAGTAGTTGGAATCATATATTGCTCCATTGTATTCCATACTGTTGATATAGTTGACCAATCCCCAGTAAATCTACCATGCATAGCTTCTAGCCATAAATAATAACTCAAAGTTTCACTAGTAGTTTCATGTCCATAATCTGGAGCCTCACACATAAGTGTCTCCACTGAATGGTAAGGTATTCCTTTAGAACTAAAGTAACCGTTTGTTGTATTATGCAACTTGCTGTAAAGTTCATTGAATCTCCCTTGATAAACCCCTGTTTGTGAATTAATAACTGGCTTTTCCATACTAATACTCCCTTTCATTTTTTTATGATAAAAGAACTTTTAGTTCTAAATCATATTCATATTAATAATGAATATATATGCCATTAATTCTAGCTACTCCTTGGGATGCTTCATAATAATTTTATAATCGTTTACCTCAAGCAAAATACACAATGCTATTGCGCTGTTATATCTCCATATATAATGCCTCTTCCATTTGTACCTATATATACCCTTCCATATATTCTAGGGTCTCCTGTAATAGTTGAATTTGTACAACCGTATTGGTGATTATCATCATTTATTCTTATCCAATTTTTTCCTCCATCATCAGATCTAAATATACCCCGTATGTTATTTATTTTAGCACTGGTATATAAAGCCATATATGTTTGTCCAGTAGCTGGCTTACCGAAACCAATGATATCTGCCTCTTGTACATTACTCAATTGTGTAAAACTCGCCCCAGAATCTGTAGAGTGCCAAAGCCCATAGTAAATATCACTTACACTGCCACCAGCAAGCCATATATCACCCTCTATATTAAGCACGGCTTTAAAATTCACAGAACTATTAGGAAGCCCAGTTGTAACTGTATTTTTGAAATTTGCTCCTCCATCTGTGCTCACATAAAAATTTCCTAAATTAAAACCGTAAAATTTATTTGCATTTACACGATCAGACACTACTATTGCACCTGATGGAATACCATTTGAAGCTATCCAAGAATTTCCTGTGTCTGTTGAATAACTTACTTTAGCACCTGTTGGACTCCATAATATTATCTTTCCATCAGAACTAACAGCAACACTTCCACCTCCAGTAAGACCTGATACATCATTTCCATCTGGATTCCAATCAATCCCACCGTCATAGGAAATGGCCAAACTTTTTATGCCATTTGCTGCATTACCGTTTCCAACACGTACAACAAAATTTTGATTATTTTCTGCATAATCTATGCTAGTAGCATCAAAAGTTGGTGTAGTCATCATCCTAGATGGTACTACATTTACATTTTTATGATAAAAACCACTTACATCATTTATTCCACTTAAAAGACTTGCACCTGATGGCGGACTCACTAAAACGTTTATAGAGGTTTCCTCTATTCCAGATGCCATTACTGATATATTTACATTGTTACCATTATCCCATGCTGTAAGGTTATTTGTTCCATATAAAGTTGCACCTGTTCCGTACATCATTCTATCAGAATTAAAAGGGTCAATTTTTATATCTCCAACCATCCATCCAAGTTTAGGAGTCACCTCTGGTAAATTTTTTGTAGTTCCCCAGTCTAGCCATGGTGCTATGCTAATATCTTGTGTATATCCATTTATTCTCTCAGGATAATTTCCTATATGCCAAATAGGACTCCAAGTTTCCCCACCATCAGTACTCCTATATATGTTTGCGTCTGGCCACCATTCATTAAGTGTTGTCACCATAATTGTGTTTGGTTTCTGTGCATCCACTGCAATTCCACCATATCCCCAGTAGTTGGATGTACTACTTGAAGGTATAGGACTAATATTGGTCCAAACTCCGCTTTTTGTATCGTATTTCCATACATCTCCTTTTGTTCCATCGTATGGACCAACTCCATTACTATAAGTTATATATAAAATTCCATTTGATGAAAGTACTCCGTGCTGTGGAAAATATCCGTTTACAGGTTGTCCACTTAACGCTTGCCATGTCGCCCCACCATCAGTACTCCTATATATGCTACTAGTTGTATCTGCTACTCCCACATATATAATTTTACTTGGACTACCCGCACTGCCTGAAGTCGGATCGAAAATCTCCCATACTACACCAATTATATCTTGAAAATATGAATCTGAGAAATTGCCTACAGCTGTAAAGCTATTAACTTTGTTCCATGTTATTCCAGCGTTAATGCTTTTCCACAGTCCATTACCACTTCTCGTACCTAAATACAAAATATTATTATCATTAGGATCAATTTGAAGGCGTTCACCCATAGGCCTTCCTGCCATATTACCTCCAAGTTTAAATGGTAACATTATTGTTTCCCAAGTTTTCCCTTTGTTGAATGATCTAAGTATAGCACCATTCATACTTGTCCAACTGTTTGTATAACTACCTGCTGCAACATAAAGACGATTTGTATTAATTGGATCTGTTGCTATGCTTTCACATCCTAGTAAATTCCAATCATCAAAGCTCACCCAGTCTGTAAGCGGTATCCAAGAATTTGAAGGAGGATCCCACCGATAAACCCCTCCCATATCTGTCTTTGCATAGATTAAATCTTTCTCGCTAGGATTAAAAATAGTTGCAACTACATAGCCCCCACCTACTATTTTTACATTCCTCCAATTATATTGTAGACTAGTAGCCTGTACATTTGAGGATAAACCTGTATTAGCTTCCTCTATCCCTTTTATCATTTCACTCACGCCCGAACTTTTAGTTAATGAACTTTCCATTCTAAACTCCTCCCTCTAACAAAATAATTTTATTCTATAGAGCAAGATTATCGGTCAACTCATTTACAATTTTTTCCATATATTTATTATCTCATATTCTTTCAGCTTATGCAATACTTTTTTGTGATATTAATTGATAATTAGTAAAATAATTCCTATTGATGGCTATTTTTGCAAGCTCCTATGACCTTTTGGCCTCACAATTTTAAATCTGACATCTTTTCTGGTGTCTGATTTTGACCATAATATTTAGTCATACCTGCTAAAGCCCCAACAAAACCAGAATTATAGTCAATGGCTACCTC
>Ga0255360_1000173_pt1 | contig 18087 bp, 19 predicted proteins | sample GFST50metaG_FD_186004 | JGI IMG/M metagenome (GOLD analysis project Ga0255360, IMG submission 186004) | Peat soil microbial communities from Stordalen Mire, Sweden - G.F.S.T50 | ecosystem: Environmental > Terrestrial > Soil > Wetlands > Peat | place: Sweden: Norrbotten County, Stordalen Mire... | reverse complement strand
CATCCATTTAAGATTGTCACTCACGTTTTTACTTTCTTCCTGTGCAAAAGAAGAGAGGACGGCAAGCATCAACTCACCGTCCCCTGACATTGTTTCTATATTTTCTTTTTCAAACCTAACTTCTACCCCTATATCCTTCAGTTCCCTTACCGTTTCTAAAATAATAGCAGTATTTCTTGCAAATCTGGATATGGATTTTGTAATGATTAAATCTACTTTTCCTTCCCTTGCAAGCTCCAGCATTCTTTGAAACTCTGGTCTGTTTTCAGTAGTTCCTGTTATACCTCTATCCGAAAACACACCTACATACTCATAGTCTGGATTATTTGAAATGATATTTTCATAGTATTGTATTTGATTTTCTAGAGATTCTCCTTGCTTGTCATGGTCAGTGGATACTCTTGCATATGCACAGACTTTTTTCTTTGTCTTCTGTACCTTTTTAGTTGGTTCAATAATCCTTACACGCATTGATTTTACTCCTCTCTATCAATTTGGTACTACTATATATCACTCTGAAGGTGATAGAAGTCAAGGTGGAATTTGTCCGTAAATTCCTTGAAAATTTAACTTCTAAAGTGTGTTTATTTCTTATTATCGTTAAGCATCCCCACTGTAGTCTTTATAATATTGTAAATCTCCTCATCTGTAAGCCCTGTACACTTTGCAGCTATTTCCTCAGCTGCATTTGTATGCTTTGTTACTGCATCCCATGCTAATTCTTTCCCAAGCTGCTCTACTTTGTAAACTATATCCTGTGCCACCTCTTTTGTATGATTGTATTCATCTTGTCCCATATTAGCTTTCAAAGCTTCTTGCTGCTGACTCATAAATTCTAGTTGCTTATTATAAAATGAATTTTTATCGTCTTTCATTTTTTTAAGAAGTGTGGTACCATAGCTTACTATTCCTGTAATTGCTAAATACAATACATATGAAATAACATAATTTTTATCTAACATTTTTCATCCCTCCAACTACTTTAATAATGCTTCAAGAGTAAGCTGACCAACCGTTCCATCTGGTGTTAATCCGTTTTTACTTTGGAAGTTTTGAATTGATACTAAAGTATAGTATCCAAAGTTCCCATCAACTCCAGATGTTCCTAAGTTAAAACCTAAATTTATTAATCTTTGCTGAATCCATTTTACAAGTTCACCAGAACTACCTCTTGATATTGTTATAATTTTAGCTATAGCACTATCTGTTGATGTTCCACTAATTCCATCTTCACTTAACTTGTTACCATTTTTATCTGTTATTCCAACTAAGTTACAAGCATGCTGAAATGTCTTTATTACAGGATTACATGATATTTGTGCTACTTTTGAATTTAAACAATTAAATGTATCTGTTCCAGCTAAACCATCTTGTTGAAGTTTATTATCCTGTTGAAATTTATAGACTACATTTTTTGTTTCCTTACCGTAAACACCATCTACAGTTATTGCATAACCTAGCTTTGAAAGTTCTGTTTGAAGTTCTGTAACCTTATCACCTGTATCTCCAACTTGTAACCAGCTTCTATTTTGAATTGGCTGATAGTTTATGGCTGATCCCTGAGTATTTAATGAAGTATTTTTAATATCATCAAAAGGAAACTTATCTCCAGGACATGAAGTATTATATAAAGCTCTATGTGGCTCAATTCGTGATATCTTATATAAATTCATAAGATATTTATTTAACTCAATTCCTGATTGTTTCTGTACTTCTGGCATATCATCTACCATATAATTACCTTCATAGCAAATGCCAAGAGAATTATCATTATATCCATAGCATTGAGCACCTTCTGCATTATCAGGACGACCTTTATAAATCGAACCATCTTTTCTTATAAAATAGTGATATCCCACTCCAATCCATCCTCTTTCTTGATGCCACATTTCAATATCCTCAATTGTACAGACACTAGCTTCTGCATGGTGTAAAATAAGCATTTGAGGTACATTCGTAAAACTAAATGTACCCTTCCAATTTAGATTTGTTTGAATAATATTCATGTTTTATCCCTCCATTTTTTAATAGTGACTTATGAATTGTATAAAAAAAGAAGGTTATAAATTATCTCTATAATCTTCTTTATCTATTCCATCTATTCTTCTATGTGCTGATTTTGTGGATTCTTCAACCCGAATAACTCTTTCTGTAATATCTGATATTTTTCTGTCCTGAGCTCTTATATCTAATCTAATATCATCAACTCCTTTGCTAATGTAATCCAGTTTTGTTTTTACTTCTCCATCTTTTTCTGCATGGTCTTTTAAAACATTGTCACCGTTCTTCCTAAAAGTAGTGTAGCTTATGACAAGACCTGTAAAACCAATTAATACACTGATTGCAACATAATTCATAAAGCACCTCCTTAGTTTTAGTAATTGTTTATAAAGTTTCATTGTGTTCTAATTTTTCAACCTTATTTTCTAAAACTTCTATTTTAGATTGTAGTTGTTGGATAGCTTTCGATAAATAAGGAATCAATACATCTGTTCTAGGATTTAATATTTCAGAACCATCTTCTTGTGGAACACCAAATACAAAATCAGGATCAATAGATTGAAGTTCTTGGGCAACATAACCGTGTTTTACAAATGTTCCATCTTGCTTCCAATCAAACTGTCTATGTTTAATTTGCATTACTTTAGATAAAGCATCTTCAATACTGTCATTTATATTCTTTTTCAATTTCATGTCCGAAGCCCATATATTAATACCCCAAGCACCACTACCATCAGTTGATGTAACTTGTAAATAAGTGTGAGGACTTCCTGATAATTTTATATCACCTACATTTCCACCACCTGTTATTAAGTAACTACTACCATAGGTAGGTTGATTACCCACAAAAGTAGCATTCTTTATATTTTGTATACTAACAAGAGAAGCAATAAAAGTAAGAGTACCTTGCCCAATAGTTGAACTTCCACCACTGGCAATTATTCTAGCATCATAGTCAATATTATTGGCACTTGAATGAAAATCAATATATGGTGTATCTGTGCTGCTGGTCTTTCCGATTTCAATACCAGAAGCAGTTGCAGTGTTTTGTATAATCACTCCATTTCCTGCCGCAGAACCTGTTGCAGTTAGGTCTATTGTAGGAGCACTAACTGTTAATCCAGAAGTATGTGAACTTGCTGTTATATAAGTAGATGCATTATTGTTTCCTATTTCTAAAGTTGTCAAATACTGACCAGTAGGGTCACAAGCATTAAAATCCAAAAGCGAACTAAATGTTGATGCTGTCATATAAGTTCCATATCCCGCTCCAACTGAACCCCCACTAAAATCTCTGTATATACCCATAATATTGTCTTGAAGAACTGCATGATTATTAGCAGAATTTGTTTGTATCTGACAACCAGTAATCGTACCTCCGCTTATTCTATCACCTGTAATTGAACCTGTTTGAATTTGTGAAGCAGTGATAGTATTTGCTGCTATCTGTGAAGATGTAATGGTGTTTGCAGCAATTTGAGCTGCTGTAATAGTGTTTGCTGTTATATTTGCAGCCGTTATTGTATTGGATGCTATCTGCGTTCCAGTAATAGTGGCTGATGCAATCTGAGCCGCAGTAATGGTGTTTGCTACAAGCTTACTTCCTGTAATAACTCCTGCTGCTATTGCTGATGCTCCTATGGCATTTGCCGCTATTGCATTGGCTGTAACTGAATTTGCTGAGAGCTCATTAGCTGTTACCGAATTAGCCGCTAGTTGAGATGAAGTAACACAATTAGCTGACAATTGAGTTGTTGTAATACAATTAGCTGCAAGGGCATTAGTCAAAACACTACCAGGTACTAATAAATCTCCATCTAAAACTGTTGCCGTTGGAACCGTTAAATGTATTCCATTCTTGTTCAAAAATACTAAACAATCTGAATCCGTTAAACTTGGGAAAGTGTTGCTTACTACTAATTGTGTAGGGGATGTATGAAGCCAATAAACATACATATAATTTGTATATCCATCTGCTATTGCATAGGTAGTTCCCTGATACTGCATATGCAGACCTGACCATTGTATACAACCTGCACTTGGTGTATTATCTGAAATTGTATACATCTATATAAGCCTCCTTAGTAAAGCAAATGTTGTGCTAAATTCAAATTTGAGGATGCTACAGCTCCTGCTCCAATTTGAGAACTTCCTACTGCTCCAGCTGCAATATTTGCCGCTTGTACTGCATTTGATCCAAGTGCTGTATTTGTTACTGCACCTGCCGCTAAGGCTGTGCTGCCAACTGCACCAGAAGCAATATTAGTACTTTGTACAGCATTTGCGGCTATTGCTGCATTCGTTACTGCTCCTGCTGCTATATTACCACTCCCTACTGCTCCAGTCGCTAATAAAGGCCCAGTGATTGCACTATTTGCGATATTTGCTGTAGCAACAGCACCAGTGCCTATCTGAGAGCTTCCTACAGTTCCGCTTGCAATTGTTAAACCATGTGTAGCTCTGCCATCACCAATATTCATAGTATGTGTTCCATTAACATTAACGCAAATAATTACGTCATCATCAGTAAGTGTTGGGAAGGTATTACTTGTCTGAAATACAGTATTAGGAGTAGCTGAATATTTCCACCAAACATAAGTTGAGTTTGTATTACCATCTGTTATAGCTACATTTACACCTTTGTAAACCACATTGCAGCCTGTCCATTTAATATAACCAGCACTTGGTGAGTTATCCGTAATAACAAATCCATCAAGTATAGGACTAGCTAAATTTAAGTCTCTAGAGTTTACTTTACTTCTTAATCCTGTCTTTGCTCCTATTCCTACATCCATTAGAGTTTCAATCCTATATTCGATATCCTTTAGAACACTGGCAAACCCCTTAGTAAATGCATCATTCACTGCCTTTTCAATATTACGTGCTAGTTTTGTGTTTTTCTTTTCAATCCTTTTTGACATGAATTATTTTCCTCCCCTAATACATTAAATGTGAAGACCAATTTAATTGAGATTCTTTTATAGTACCAGCAGCTATTAAATCTCCTGTTATAGTCCCTGGTGCAATCTTATCTGCCGAAATACATCCACTTGCTATATTGACAGCTTCTACTGCACTATCAGCAATATTATTACTTTGTATTGTGCCATCTGCAATTTGATTTCCATTAATTTGTCCTACCGTAATATTATCAGCATGTAGATTAACAACATCAATTTCTCCTGCATCAATAGTTCCAGCTGTTATTTTATTAGCTGTTAAACTAACTATTTTAGCATCTGTTATACTACCATCAGCTACTTGTTCTGTATCAACCGCACCTGTTCCTATTAGTGCTGTTGTTATAGCTGCCGCTTGAATATTTGCAGTTCCAATTGCAGCATTTTGTATCTGAGCATTACCAATAGCACCATCTGTTATTTTAGCCTGTGTTATTTGTGCATCTCCAATTTTTGCAGTAGTTATACTTGCATCTTCTAAATCTGCGGTAGTTACGTGTATATAGTCTATATTATCCCAATCAATATTAGTAAGCTTACTGCTATCTACCATTCCATCACTTGTGGTTACACTATCTACAATACTAGAGGTATCTTGGAACCTAACATTCAAAGCATCTAAGCTAGATATTTTATTAGCAAGCTCAACTGTGTTGCGCTCAGGTTCATCTAGATATCTTACAATTTTAACTATTCTCTGTTGTTCTTTAACATTTTTAGTTTTACTAAGTAAAGTTATAAAATCTCCCAAGTCATAATCAAGTATGCTATATTTACCTTGACTAGCATTTGATAAGTCAATTATCGTTGCTCCATAAGCTTTAATTGGTACACTTAAATATGCTAACCTTGTTACTGCATCATCATATAAATCTTGTGCCGCTGTGTAGTTATTGTCCTCCCAATAACCAGTTAAAACCTTATTACTGTATTGGTAGTTTTCAATATAGTTTTTACCATTATTAACACTTGTAATGTCTAGTCCATTGGAGCCTATAGGAATAAGTCTTGTAATATAATCATAGGAATTTCTCTGTATCTGAAGCTTATTTAGATTCAGCTGATCTGAAAAATAAGCCCCTTTATCACTTCCAGCCTTTTGATACACATTTACAATCTTATTTATAGCATCAAAAGTCATCTCACATAAATATGCTCTCTGTATCTCTTGGAGCACATCATAAACCGTACATTTAGTTTTAGTCACATTTCTAAGAATAGTTACGTCACAATTACCTAAACTCCATCCTGTTCCTACTAAGGCTAATTTGACTACATCAGAACACTCTTCTTGAACTGTGTTTATAGAATTTACTGCTGTACCTTGAATTCCTTCTATATTTACTTTACATACATACTCCGTCCATTCATTGTCACTGTCTGCATAATTAACTTCTTTAACTATATACTCATTGTCTTTTGTCCTGATGTAACATTCCTCTTGAATGAGGTCATGCTTAGGGTCAATTATTGGAAACTTAAAAGAGAGAATATCAAGCTGATTGATTTCTCTCTGAATGTAGTATTCTTTATAATTTTTTAGACCTTCTAATTTATTATGGTTTATATCAAATAATTGAAGCATTTAAACACCACCCAGTGATACTTATCTTTACTAATTTTATCAATTCCTTTTAATAAACAATAGCCTATATTTTAGAACCTTAAATCCATCTAGGCTTATATTGAATTTGAATTGTACAATTTGCAGAACTTGTTGTTATTGTATTATTTCCCGGCTGCAATACTGGAAATTCCCACATATCTGTATCAGAGAACTTATTATTACCATTCTCAAGTACCGTGCAATCCTCACCACTTATTACTACTGGAATATTAGCATTTAGATTATTAATAGTTATGTTGTCTTCCCCAAATCCTGTCATGGTTAAACTTATTGTGTTTATTGGAACCTTTACTGTTACTATGGCATCTGTAGCAATATTACCATCTACATTAATTACTTGTGTTAATACATTACTCATAGCTACTGTCAGAGGCGGTTTATAAGCATATCCAGATTGCAATTGAGCTGTAAAAACCTGCTGTAGTCCATTGTATTTCTGTGTTTTACTTGGATTTTGTTGCGTAACATCGTAAGTACAATCATATATAAAATCACTATTATCAGGCTGTATTGTACACCTTTTTAATACGGTAGCAAGATTACTTATATTCTCAGTTACACTTTGCTTTGAATTGCCTCTAAAGAAAAATTTACAGGTTATTAGTTTAAATGTCTCTTTATAACCTACAGCTGTTGGTGCATTTGCTTTTCTTAGCCACTCATCATAGGTTGTAATCTGTGCAACCTGTATATCTACATCACAGCCTATAATTCCATAAGTAGAATGATACAATCCGTTGATAAGCATTAAGAGTTCCTCCTTTGGGCTAGTAAAGCAGCTTGCTTCATAAAGTAGTCAATGTCCTGTTTATTGTTAAAGCCATAATTACCATTAAAATTAACAATATTGGTACTCCCGCCTTGAGAAGTTGTACTAGCTTCTACAGCAGGTGCTGCATAATTCACACCTAAATTCAAATTTCCTGATAGGCCACTTACAGCATTTAATGAACTTTGAGGTATACTTATTGGCTGACTAATAGAATTAGCTATATTTGACATAGTATTCTTTATCATATCGCTATTGTTTTTAAGTCCTTCATTTAGTCCTTGCACTGTAAATCCACCCAGTTCCATCATAACCCTTGAAGGAGAATGAATTCCTAGTGCACTTTTAAAGTTAGAAGCAATACTATTGGCTATATTACCAACAGCACTAAATAAGCCTCCAGCAGCACCTTTTAGACCATTAATAACTCCATCAATTATATCCCTTCCCCAATTTAGAGCATCTCTTGCTACATTTCCTATAAGACTTCCTAAATCATGCCATACGTTAACAAATATATTCTTGAAATCGTTCCATGCCTGTCCCCAGTTACCTGTTAATATGTCTAAACCTACTTTAATAACTCCACTAATTATGCTCCATGCTGTTTTAATTACTCCTGTTATTAGATCCCAAACAAGTTTTAGTTCATCTTTAATAGAATTCCAAGCACTACCCCAAGCACCTTTTATAAAACCAAGTGTAGTTGAAATTGTAGTATATAGAACAGCTACTGCAGGCGCTAAGACAACTTTCATCACATTCCAAACCTCAACGAAAACCTGTTTAATTTCTGGCCATACTTGATTCCAAAAACTTTTCACGGAACTTACTGCCCCTGTTATTGTAGGTCCGATATAATTCCATACATCTGTCACTACTTGCTTTATATCCTTCCAAACACCAGTAAAGGTTTCACTTATACTCTTCCATATTTGTTCAAATATCTGTTTAAACTGATTAAAATTTGTAGGCAGAGTAGTACCAAAATGCTCTACTACCCAAGCTTTTATAGTACTCCAATTTGCTATTATTGCACCAACTCCTGCTACTATTCCTATTACTAAAGTACCCCAAGGATTGGTGATAAGTCCAAATGCTCCTTTGGCTATATTCATTAATCCTTCAATAGAAAATGCCTGCTTAAATCCTCCTAATATTTGTGGTGCCTTTGTTACTATAGTTGAACCCAGTCCTGTAAAAGCAGTTTTTACTCCTACAAATAAATCAGGTATTTTTGTAAATGGATTAGCTAGTTTTGAAACTATATCTCCAAAGGAAATACCCCTAATTAATTCTGGCAATCCTTTTATTCCATCTATAAATATTTTATATGGTCCAGTAATTACTGTTGACATTGCACTTCCAACTTCTTTAAGACCTCCTGTCAAACCTTCAAATGAGCCAAATGAAATATCTTTAAAGCTTAAATTTGTTGCAAAGTTCTTAATTTCTTTTATAGCTTTTTTAGTTGTATCTCCCCCAACGAAGTCCATTAATCCCACATAAGTATTGTGTACTCCTGTTAGTATTGATTCAACAGGTCCGAAAAATAAAAAAGCCCCAGCCAAACCCTTTATTATAGTTTTGGATGCAGCTCCATGCTCAGATATTAAATTAAATAATGTTCTTATGATAGGCATTAAAGTTGAGCCTATGCTTTTCCCAGCATCTATTAAGTTATTTGCAAACTGTTTAATTTCTGCTTGATGACTATTAATCGTTTGTGCAAGGTTTGTAAATGCACTCATTAATGGAGGTATCAATGCCTGTGTAACTGGCATTAATGCATTTGCAAAAGTCATTCCTAGTTGTTTAGTTTCTATTTTTAATACTTGCAGTTGTTCCTCTGTTTCATGTGCTTCTTTAGGATCTATTCCTATACCTTTAACTTGACTTGCAGCTTGTTTAGCTTCTGTATATTGTTCAAGTAAGGGTATTAACTGTTGACCTTTTGTTCCAAGAACCTCTGAAGTAAAAGCCTCATCATTACCTGCTTCACTTGCCTTTTTATATGCTTCTGATAATACCTGAAGTTGATCTGGTAAAGGTAGCAACTTACCATGTGCGTCTGTAAGCTTTACCCCAAATTCCTCTAATGATTTTGTTGTTGCATTTCCCTTTGTTCCTGCACTTTCAACAGCTTTATCAAGCTTTGACATAGTTGATATAAATGGCTGAGTATCTGTATCTGTTATGCTGAATATTTTACTCATTTGAGAAGCTTCTTGAGTAGTTACATGCAATTTTTCTGATAATTCATAGGTAGCATTACCTGCCTCAACAGCTTTGTCCGTTAGTTCAAATAAACCAGCTCCACCTGCAGCTATTCCTACTAAAGTATAAAAACTATTTTTAAGACCATCTAAAAACCCACTCATTTTCTCGTGAACTGTTTGGGTAACTCCTGATAATTTATCCCACCCAGACGATTGTTCATCAATCTTTGAATTAGTATCCTCAAGTTCATTTTTAGTTTTATTCATCTGAGTTTGTGCATTTAGTAACCTAATCTGCATATTTTCTGCTGCTTTGCTATCTTCGCCTTGTGCTAATACTAGCTTTTCATAAGCCTCTTGCAGTGTTTCAACTTTTTCTTTCTGTAATTCAAATTGTTCACTAAGCATTTCTGATTTTAATTCCAAACTAGCTGTATCATTACCAAAGCCATTTACACTGCTACTTGCTTCTCTAAATTGAGCCTGAGCTACTACTAATTGTCTATTTATATCACTGATTGCTGTATTAAAGCCTGTACTATCAAGGCTCACTTTCGCATTTATTCCTATATTTTCTGCTATACTATCACCTCATTTATAAAACCTGGTCAATATATGCTGTTTCTTCAGAGTTATTTTTGTAACCTATCATTTTAAAATAATAAAAGATGTCCATCTCATCAATTTGACTTAATGTCCATCCTTTATCAAATAAAACACAGTAAATTTCAAGCATAAAATCTTCTGGAGAAAGTGTATTATCTGTATCACCTTCTCCATCTATACGTTTGGGTTTAATTCTTTAGCCGCCTCATTTAGTCCACCGATTATTTCTTGTATACACTTATTTGTAGTTAAAAGAATCTCCTTGGGAGATATTCCATCAAGAAGTTCATCTCTTGTAAACTGCTTTCCGTACAAATCAACTATATAATCAGCCATTTCATCAAGTAGAGTTTCTTCATCTAGGTTAGGATTGTTCATTTTCTTTTGTACTGCAAAAGAATTTTTTAGTTTTCTTGATGAAATAAATGGTGTAGCAAAGGATTTCTCCTTCATTTCAGGAACTTCTATTCCATTTTCATCTGTTGTCGTGTTTCCTGTTGGGAATTTTAATGTTAATATCATATTCTAAACCTCCTCTGATAGTTAAAAAAAAGTTTATTACGAACCTAAAAACACCGTAAAATTCACTTGAATAATACGGTGTTTTGCTATTATATCGTTAACAATTAATAATGACACTTGAGTATTTTTTCAACTAAGTGTTTTTCATTGATTGCATTTATCAAAAGCTTTTCCTTTTCAGGAATTTTCTCTGCATCAATTTTATTGTGTACAACCTCTATACATTTTTTAAATTTCTCCAGTTCTTTAGCATTAGGTAATATCTGTTCCTGCCATCTACTCATTATTTTTATATCTTTGTAATCATCTATCTCAAGTATTACCTGATCTCCACCAAGTAAATCTTCTTCATTGTGTGCAATATATTTATCTCTCAAAACTATTATGTAATCATGAGTTTTTTCAATTTCTACTGGCTGTCCTGCAAAATAATCATTTTTTTTAAGCCAAGTCTTACCTTTTACTTCTTTAAACCACTTTGCATATAACATAATTGCATGATAAAAACTAATCTTTCCAAACATCATTCTATTCTGATTGTTAATTATACCACTTCCAACATTATGTATACTATTTAACAGTTCTAAACTATATATTATGGAGCTATGAGCTTCTCTTAAGTTTCTTCTAATCGTATTATAATCCCTATACTGTTTAAAAATACGAACGGTTTTTATATCTTCTTTTGCTAGCATTCCCTCAACTAACTCAATCGCTACTGACATTATGATTATCTCCTTATTCTATATATTTGTTTTTTCTCTATTATAGCATGAATCTTAGATGCTGTATTATTCAATTTTCAAAGAACATCACTAGTATTTTTACTTTTAATATTTATGTCTCATTTTATTCAGTTTTTGTTCAATCTTTTTTACAAAGCTAAACCTTGAATAAAAAAAGAGAAGTTCTATTCCCTTAAGCAGATGTAAAGTTAACAATCACTGGTGCAATTAATGCATTTTTATTTATATCAGTTACAGCAGTTGAAACTACTGAAATATATTGTGTTGCTGCTTCAAGTGGTGCTTGTGGTGTAATAGTAATAATCTTTCCTGTTGTATCTTGGCTTACGCTTACTGTAACAGGTTCACCATTCGATGCTTTTAATAACATAAAGTTATTTGCATTAACATTTAATATAGGTTCACTAAATGTAAGAACTATATTACTATTGTCAGCAACTCCTGTTGCCCCTGCTACTGGAACTGAACTTAACAATGTTGGCGGTGTTGTATCTGCTGGATTATCAACATAATTAAACCAATTTGAACCTATAGCTGGAGAATAATTAGGATCATCATCTTCACATATCCTCTGATATTCACCATCATACAATCTATCCAAAAATGTACCTTTAATTGTTGGATTCTGTACTTTTACTTTATCTGTCATAGTTTCTGCATCTGAATCTACTGGCTGGAACATTCCTTTAAGTAGCCAAATATATCTATAGTGTTTTTTATCACTTTTAAGTGCCTTAAATCCTATAGCCACAAAGGGAGCAGCATCAGTTTTTTTCTTTACAATTAGACCATTTGAATAAGTGTGCCCTAATAAATCCGCCTGAACTGATAAAGATAAATCTCTAACATTGAGTTCAACATCAACTACTCCAATTGTTTGTATTACATCGCCTGCCGCATCATCAAAATATTGCACATCTGTAGTAACTTTATTTGTTATCTTTGCACTTATAGCCCCCAAAATAGGCTTAACTGCTGAATACTGAGGTACAGTTTGTCCGTCATCCGTTGTTGTTAGTATTGCATAAACTAAATTCTTTAATCCAATTGATGGAGTACTCATCTATTATCATTCCTCACTTTCATTTGCTATTGTTATTGAATATCTCATATGTTTTTCATATACTTGGGTATCATTATCATCATTATATTGGTCAGTTGAGGCTGTTCTAAAGAAGCCTATGCTTTTCATAAGAGTATCTACCTCTATTGCTATATCACTTGTACTTTCATTCTTTGTGTATATATCAATTTGAATAGATATTTCACTTTCTTGTTCTCCATCATCAGCAAAATTTGCACCTACATTATCCATTTCCCAAAATACTAACCGTGGAAATTCATTTGCATTAGGTGCCATAAGTTGATAAATTCTGTTATAGGTAACACTGTTATTAGTAATAATTCCTCCAAGCAAAGAAATAAGCGTTGCATCATTTTGCAGCGCTTCATATACTTTAGGTTTTATATTTATCATAGTTCTAATCCTTCCTTAAGTGTTTTAACAATTGCAATCTTTACATTATCTTTTTCTTCTGCAATTGTTCTTCCAAAAGGAGCTCTTGCCGCCATCTTAACTGTTCCCCATTCTATAAATTTTAAGTAAAAGAACTTTGAGGTATCTCCTTTATTAGGCCCTACTAATACATAAGGTACACCATTTTGTTTTTTTACTTTACTTATTGCAATATGGTCTGCTACATGCTCTTTAGTTAAATTACTTCTAGGTATTTTAGGAATAACACCGCCAAGAATTATTTTTGCCCCTTCATTAAGTGCATCATTAACAATTAAATCTGCTTTACTATCCATAGCTTGTAGTTTTTCAATGAACTCCTCCATTCCTTCTAATTCAATCCCACTAGCCATTTTGTATTTCCTCCATACAAGCTAATTGTAGTTCTCTATGTTCTCCGTTAGTATCAATAACATATTTTATATTGTAGTTTTTACCTAAATAAACCACTCTCATTGTGGCATCTATTTGAAACTTTTTAGGATATCTTATATAAAATACTGTGTTTATTTGAGAGGTTGAAGCTGCTGCATTAAAGTATTTTGAACCATTTATTGCTTCAAAGGATGCCCAAAATGAAGCATAATCTTCCCACTCATCCGTTGATATACCTTCGCTATCATTTGAAAGATTCTTATTTTGGATGGTAATTTTATGCCTATACCTACCTGGATTTATGTCTATATCATTTACATTCATATACTCTGCTCCTATAAAATAGTAATTTTGTCTTTTAACAATAAGGTTGTTACTGCAAAACTGATTTCTTGTGGGGTAACTCCCCTAAGATTATTTATTACCATTCTATTTTCATACCAATGGCTTATTAAAAGAAGCATAGCTTGTTTTATTCTTCCAGGTATTTTTGTTCCATTATCACCATAGCCACAAGTAAAGTTAATTACTATAGGATCTAATGGGTACAACAAACATACAGGAAATATCTTCCCAAAGGGTGGTGATATCCTTCCAAGTATTCCTCTACTACTTACAACATAATCAATTTCAGGCTCCATTGTTGTAACAACTCCAGCCGAATCTTTATAAATTACACTATTAACAGTTTGTAAATTGCCTTTTGGTATTTCTATAATGCTATCACTTAAATTATTGTTAAGTGAATCTGTTTCATCTATAGGGAACTCTTGAAGAGATAGTTCTAAAGTCTGCGTTATATATGCTCTATGCTGATATTCCTCACAATACTCTCTAGCAACTATTATAAGTGAACTTATATAAATATCATCGGAATCATCAGAAACATCATCGAGCCTTAAATAAGCTTTTACTTCTGTTAATGTAAGCGGTTCAACAGCTGGTGGTGTTATTAGCGTTAAATTATATTCTTCCATTTAATTAAACTATTGCACTATCTGATATTTCGGATATAAACCTGCCTTCAGTTAATACCGCAAGCACTCCACCAGTTATTGCTCCAACTACTTTTTCAACTGATTTTAGTCTTACATAATTGTAACCAGTTGAAGCAAGCATTTCATTATCAACTTCAATTTTATATATTTTATCAGCTGCTGCTGATGTTTCAAATCCTGTAGCATCAACTGTTTGAATTATTGGTCCAAAGATATCTCCTGCAACACATTCCTGATAATAGAAAGGAATTGGTTCTGTGTTTGTAGGTGTAGTGTCAGAGCAAGCTTCCACAGTTATTTGTGCTTGACCTTCTGCACCAGCTCCACATTGCATTAAAAAACTGCAATGCCCCCAATTTTTCATATTTATAATGTCTGTTGCTACAGTCCCAGCAAAAGCATTATCTACTGGCGGAAGTGCATTAACTACATGATATAATTCTCTCATTGATTTTCCTCCTCAAAATTTAATAAAGGGTAGATTTCCACCCTATTAATTTCTTGCTCCTAATGTTACAAATGGTGAAAGATTATTTGCACCTTTATAAGGCACTAATGAAGTTTTCCATATTGGTTGTCCATCAACTCTGTATATAAATCTAAACACACTTTCATCATAAAGAAATCTTACATGTATAGAAGTAGCAGAATTTATACCACCTTTATCAATTAGTAGGTACTGTGAAAGATCGACAAAGGATATATCTCCTACTGAGCCAAGTGAATTAGCTTGTTCAACTTCAATTACTGGTCTTCCAAATAGTGTTCCATAAGGTTCTGCTGAAACTCCACCTGGTGGCATATAAACAGGGTATGCATTATTACCAACACTTATATTTAAAGTGTACAGTTGAGGCACTATATCTTGATTGATAAGCCATACAGCATTCTGTTTACTTCTGCTCCACATGTGAGAATATAGTTTTACTATATTGTTGAGCAAAATTGAGCCTGCTGCCTGTCCTGATTCTTTTGCTACAGTTACAAGAGCACCACTATTAAGGAATCCAAGTGGCATACCTGCTCCGCTACCATTCATTATTGCATCATCCATTTTGAAGCCAAATTCTTCTGCGAAGGCCTGAGATATTACTGCTTCAAGAGCTGTAGCATCCTCTAATAATTCATCCGTTGCATAGCAAAGACCAGTTAACTTCTTTAATTTCAATTCAATTTTATTAAACTTAGGCTTCTTCCCTGTGAAAGTATCGGCTTCATTTTCCCAATAAGCCTGAATACCACCCCAACGTGATCCATCTTTTCTGCTTGTTTCATCTACGCCATTAGCAACAAGTCCATTTTTACCAGGGCTAATAGGAATTTTAGTACAACTAGGAGCTAAAACTCCAGTATCATAAGTTTTCTGCAATAATTGTTCTGCAAAATCTTGACCTACTAGAAATCCTCCATCAGAAGGTACTTGTTCACTCATTCCTGATGCTGAATCTCTATAAGTTAAGCGTGGATCAATCTTTCCACCTGGTTTAGCTGAATCATAAACAGCTTTTAAGAATTCACCGTTACTATTCCACATTTTTTTAGTGTTATCTTTTGGTTCAGCATACAAAGGTATATTAACTGGCTTCTTTTCAGCTTCTGCTTTAACCACCTCCTCTGCTTCTATTGCATCAATCTGTTTTTGTGCTTCAATTTTTGCTTTTAAAGCTTTAATCTCACCAAGTTTTGCATTTATTTCCTCAGCTGTAGCATCTTCTTTAGTTATTAAATTCTTTGATTCAGTTTGTAACTTAGCTAATTTTTCTAATAATTCTTTCAATTTTTCTTCCTCGCTTTCGTATTTTAGATATAAAAACAGCCTTAAAGTTCACACTCTAAAGCTAATTTTGCTTTTATTGATTCTATATTTACTTGGTTTTCTAAATGTAAATTATCTTTTGGCTTTTCTGCTTTCTTTTCAGTAACTTTTGATTGGTTACTTATCATTTCTTTAAGTCCTTCTATAGAATTGAATATTTCATTAATGTTTAATCCTGAAACTACCTTTTCAATATAATTTACCTTGTTTTCTATTTCTTCCAATTTATTACTTGAACCCAATTTATCTTTTCTAAAGTTTTTAAACCTTGTTATATCTACATTTAAACCATTGATAGCAAAGGTTTTATCATTTATTGAGGCAGCAATTTGTTTATCTTCTTCAATCACATCAGCAAAACCATTGGCAACAGCTTCTTCTGCTGTCATCCAAGTTTCAGCATCTAATAATTCTATTATTTTCTCCTTATCCATACCTGTCTTATCTTGATAAACTGCTATAAGACTTTCACCAATTTTATCAAGGTCATCTGCAAGTTTTCTAAAATCATTTGCGTTCCCCATTCCGCCTGTCCACGGATTATGCACCATTAGCATTGCATTTTTAGGCATAATAACCTTGTCTCCTGCCATAGCAATTATACTTGCAATGCTTGCTGCTAAGCCATCAACATAAACATTTACTGTTGCATTATGTCGTTTAAGCATGCTGTATATTGCTTGACCAGCAAATACATCACCTCCACCAGAATTAATGTAAACATTCAAATCAGATATATTTCCTAAACTGTCTAAATCTGCTTTAAAATCTTTCGGAGTAACTTCATCACCCCACCAAGTAGCATCTGCTATGTCTCCATACAGCATTAAATCTCCTGCATTATTTCCTTTGGCTTTAAATTGCCAAAACTTTTTGTTTTTCAAAGTATTCACCTTCCTTCTACAGTTATATTGGACATAATAAAATACCCATGTCTTATAACATAGAGCTGATTATTTTTGTTTTATCATATTCAAAATTTTATTAGCCGCCTCATTTTTAGATTCTTCTTGCCTTTTAAAGTAATCATTTGCCTCAGTTGCATCAATACAATTCAATGGCTGCATATAAATATCTCCACCCTCAACAGCAGGCATATTCTCAAGCCTTCTTATATCATTAACACTTAACCAGCCCCACTGTCTACCTTGAGCATAATATGTTGCTCTGCTTGTTATGTCTCCTCTTAAAAGTGCATCCACTTTAAATTCTATATAATACCCTGCTTTCCTTTGAGCAGGTGTTAGTAGTTGCATATTTATATTATCTTCCCATCGATTAAACCAAGGAAGCATAGTGTACATTACAAATTCAAGACTCTGTTGCTCTATATTTGAAAATGTTGAATGCCCCAGCATTTGAATAAGATGTTGTGGCACTCTATATATACGGCAAATGTCTTCAATTTGAAATGATTTACTCTCAAGAAGTTGTGCATCAGCTGGATTAATCGAAAATTGCTGAAACTCTAATCCATCCTCAAGTATCATTGGTGTTCCAGTATTCTTAAGTCCTGTATAATTCTTTTTGAGTTCTTTCTTAAGTCTATTGAATGCTTCTTCGCTTAAAGTTCCAGGATGTTTAAAAGCACCGCATGAATTGGCACCATTTTGATAAAAATTAACTCCAAATTGTTCATAACATATGCCAAGTCTTATAGCTGAAGCAGCATAGGATATTGGAGACAAACCAATAATACCGTTTAAACTCATATTAGGTACATGAAGAACTTGATCTCTTGTAAGAGTCTTCTTATTAGTACCCATAGTTATAATATAAATTAATTTTTGTGTATCTGGATCTCTCTTTATTTCAACATTATTATAATTGTAAGGATATAGTCCAACTAAATTACCACCATTATCAACAAGTCTTTCACATACAGCATTTCCATTTAAATTAAGAGATGTCATGCAAGCTTCCTTAAAATTA
>Ga0255360_1000172_pt1 | contig 18118 bp, 12 predicted proteins | sample GFST50metaG_FD_186004 | JGI IMG/M metagenome (GOLD analysis project Ga0255360, IMG submission 186004) | Peat soil microbial communities from Stordalen Mire, Sweden - G.F.S.T50 | ecosystem: Environmental > Terrestrial > Soil > Wetlands > Peat | place: Sweden: Norrbotten County, Stordalen Mire... | reverse complement strand
TCACTAAAGGGTTTTACAACATTTCTTTCAAACTTAAAATCTAAAACATCATCAGTGCCATTAATAACTTCTTTGCCCTTGGCTATAAGAAGATTTTCCACTCCTTCTATACTCAAACATTTTTCAATATTATCTTCTAAAATCCCATATACAATCTTCTTTTCTTTTAAAATATCTATAATTTCTGTTTTTGTATATACTGGAGGATATTCTACATCTAATTCTTTTACACTTAATGTAACATTTCCACTTTCTTCCATATCCTTTAATTTGTATTTTTTCTTTCCTGTATATATACTTGTAATATAAGCTTCCATATTATTAGAACTTATTGATATTTTTATACTTCTTTCTGCCTTTGGCTGTTCTTCAATTATTGTTTTAACGTCATTTTCACTAGTTATAAATGTATTTGTTTCCTTTTCTTCCCCATCAACTATTAGCTTAACCTTTGACGAAGGAATTAAAATAGCAGGTTCTCCATCTTCTACAGGATCCTTTACTATTATTTTCCCATCTTCTATTCTTATAGTCCCATGCTTTTTACTATAAGTTTCTTCATTTTTTATTATATTGTCTTTTCGTAAATCTTCAGCGTGTTCATCTACAGTTTTAACTAAAATGGACACACTTTTTTTAAATATTCCCTTTTTTTCTTCTATAATTTCGTATTGTAGCTCGTTTTCTTCGATACCTAACTCACTACAGGCTCCTTTAATGCATTCCCCTAGAGATGAGCTTTTATACTTTTTTTCACCCATCATACATACCCCCATTAACATACTATTAAATCATATGTTTCATTAATTTAGCATAATATTTATTTTATCGTGAAAAATCACACAAACTTTAGGCATATGAAAAAAAAATCATAAGTCAGTATTTTGGTGTGTATTACCTCATACTAACTTATGATTTTATAGAATTTTCGGCATCTTCAAAAAAATAATACGTCCACCTAGCGGCTAATTTCGTGTACTACTGCGTCAGCAGAACCCGATAAGACCACTTAGTATTAACGGAACCTGTTTCCTTGTAGTACGCAAAATTATCTCGCAATATGGACTTGTTATTTTTTTTCAGATGCCTTATTTTTTTTTATATAATCATCTATTTCTTTGTCATAGCCGTTTATAATATCTTTTATCACATTATTACTGGCAGAATTAAAGTTTATATTTTCAACGGATTTAATAGGCAATACCTTTGGGGACGTGCCAGAAATAAACATACCGTCTAAAATATCTACATCTTTATAATCGAATTCTTTTTCAATAACTTCGTATCCACATTCTTTTGCAACCTTTATAATAATATCTCTAGTAATTCCCGGCAATACATTTTCAGTTGGTGATGTAAAAACATTGTTTTTCTCCACCATAAATATATTGGACTTACTCCCCTCTGTTATTTTACCATTTTTATCTACCAAAATAGCTTCATACACTTTTTCTTCCTTAATTTTAGCATCAACAGCTTCTCTAAAACTAAGATTCACAACTTTAGCATTTGGATTGTTTCTTTCACCGTGAAAAAAAACAGTATGTACTCCTGTTTCATAATTTGATTTTTCAGGATAATTGTGTTTTAAAAAATATGCATAAAAATCACATTTTTCTTCTACAAAATTAAACACTATTTTTATGTTTCCAAAATTACAATTGTTTTCTTCTATTAATTTATATATTTTTAACTTAATTTTTTCTATTCCATAGGGAAGTGGCAATTTCATAAGATTTGCAGAATTAGCTAGTCTAAATATATGCTTTTCTAAAAATACTGGAACACCATCAATTATTCTAATAACCTCATAAAGAGATTTACCTTTTGACATAAATTTATCAGTAAAATTTATACTTTCTTTAATCTCCTCATTATACAAATAATAGTCTCTATAACTAATATCCATATTTAACATCTCCTATATAATATTATTCTGACCATTCTATTTCCATTTTAACACTTCTATGTTATGTTTCTTTTTTTTAGAATTTATTAGGTATGGATGACCTACTAGTTTAAGAAGCGGCAAGTCAGAAAGTGAATCCGAATACATATATGAGTTTTTAAAATCAACTTCTATTTTTTCTTTTTCTAAAAATTCCATTAATCTTCTTACTTTTTCCTCGCCTTTATTGTTTTCTCCAACTATCTCTTCACTATAATAACCATTTGTAAATTTGAATCTAGTTCCTATGACTTTATCTACTTCTTTAATGTTATATAATTCTTCCAAATAAAATTCAGCTGAAGCTGAAATTAAATATATTTTATACCCTTGACTTTTAAGCTTTTTCATTGTATTTATTGCATCAACATAAAATATATTACTTAACCTTTTACTATAAAATTCTTTAACAAGTTCTTTTAATTCATCTTCATGTATATTTCTTATAAAGGACATAAAGTACCTTTTAGCATCTCCTGCACTCATAAGTTTTCCAGCATATAATAATGAAGCTCCAAAACTTTTGGGAATATGAAGTATTAATTTTGGTTTTTTACTTATAAGGAACATAAAAAATTCAAATAATGTCTCTCGTTTTGTTATTGTATAATCAACATCAAATATAGCTAGTCTTTCCATTTTTATTCTCCCTCGTTTTTTGTTTTACGTAGCAGTCATAAATTGCGACGTATAATTTTCTTTAGTTGAAAGTTGAAAATTGAAAGTTGAAAGTTATTGAGGATTTTTCTCCGTTACACTACGAAAAATCTACAATTAAGTAATCTTCAATAATTTTTAGTTTTTCTGAACATAGTGAAGAAAAACATCCTTAACTTTCAACTTTCCACTCTCAATTTTCAACTTAACTATTCGTCGCATTTTCTAACTACTATGAATTAGTATTTTTCCGAAGTCCCTACTTCATACTATAAAAAAAGAAGCCACCTAGTAAACTTCGGCGACTCCTTTAAATTAGGCATATGAAAAAATATGCCTTATTCTTGATTTTCTAATGTTGATTCATAGTAAGCAGTAGCCGCTTGAAATTCTTCATCTTCAGGAACAACAAGTTCTCCTTCTTCTCCCTCACCAACTACCTTAAATAAATACACTGAACCATCTTCTGGATTTTGTACTAATGCAAACTCAGCATCATTATAAGAAAAGCCGTCTATAACTTCACACGAAACTACGTTTCCATGTTCATCTTCTAATTCAACTACAAGTGCTTCATGATTATGTTCTCCACAACCACAACCACATTCTTCACCATGTTCTCCACAGCCACATTCTTCATGGTCATGTTCGTGAGTATGTTCTTCTCCACAGCCGCATCCGCATCCGCAGTTTTCTATATTTTCTTTTTCATTCATATAATTTTACACCTCCATTTGTGTTATGTTCTAATTTTACCCTTAAAACGCAAATAATAAAAGACTTTTTTTTAATTTTTTTTATTTTGACAGATGAAAACAAAGAATAGAGGAGATATCCCCTCTATTTTTTGTTTATTATTTAGCAGCTAAAGCCTTGTATCCTGCTAATCTTTCCTTAGCATCTTTTTCAGTTTTAGCATATAATTGTTCTGCTTCATCTGGGAATGCCTTCTTAAGTGAGGCGTATCTTACTTCTCCTAATAAGAATTCTTTGAAGTCAGCAGTTGGCTCTTTTGAATCTAAGCTGAATGGATTCTTTCCTGCTTCTTTAAGTTGTGGATTGAATCTGTAAAGTGCCCAATATCCGCATTCAACAGCTTTTTTAGCTTCAAGTTGACTACAACCCATACCAGCTCTTAATCCATGATTAATACATGGAGCGTAAGCTATTATTAATGATGGACCTGGATAACTTTCTGCTTCAGCTATAGCTTTAATAGTTTGGTTCTTATCAGCACCCATAGATATTTGTGAAACATACACATATCCATAAGACATAGCCATCATACCAAGATCTTTCTTCTTAGTTCTCTTACCACTAGCAGCAAATTGTGCTATTGCAGCAGTTGGTGTTGATTTTGAAGATTGACCACCAGTGTTTGAATAAACTTCTGTGTCAAATACAAATATATTTACATCTTCACCTGTTGCAAGTACGTGATCCACACCACCGTAACCTATATCATAAGCCCAACCGTCTCCACCGAAGATCCATTGTGACTTCTTAACTAAGTGATCTTTTCCTTCTAATAATTCAGCCGCAAATTCATTGCTCTTTTCTGCTTCAAGTAATGGAAGAAGTTTAGCAGCAGCAGCTTGTGAACCAGCAGCAACAAGCATGTTATCTAACCATTCTTTAGCAGCAGCTTTTAATTCTGCACTTACATTTGCCTCAACTAATTTAGCTGCAGCAGCTGCAAGTCTTTCTCTAATTTGCTTAATTCCTAAGTGCATACCTAATCCAAATTCAGCATTGTCCTCGAATAATGAGTTTGCCCAAGCTGGTCCTTGACCTTTGTAGTTAGTTGTATAAGGAGTTGCTGGTGCACTACCACCCCAGATTGAAGTACAACCTGTAGCATTAGCAATCATCATTCTGTCTCCGAATAATTGTGTTATAAGTTTAGCATATGGAGATTCTCCACAACCTGCACAAGCACCGCTGAACTCAAGTAATGGTTGCTCAAATTGGCTGCCTTTTACTGTTTCTTTATTCATTGGATTTTCTTTATGTGGAAGTGTTAATGCATATTCATAGTTAGCTTCTTCCTTCAATTGGGTTTCAGCTGGCTTCATAACAAGTGCCTTTTCTGGTGCCGGACAAATCTGAGCACAGTTTCCACATCCAGTACAATCAAGTGGAGTTATTCTTATTGCAAAGTTCATCTTTTCTGCAGTTTTAAGTCCCATAGCTGGTTTACTTGTGAAACCTTCTGGAGCATTATTAACTTCTGCTTCAGTTAATAAGAATGGTCTTATTACAGCATGAGGACAAACAAATGCACATTGATTACATTGTATACATTTGTCAACCACCCATTCAGGAATATTAATTGCAATTCCTCTCTTTTCATAAGCAGCAGTACCATTTGGATAAGTACCGTCTTCCATACCATTGAATGCACTTACAGGAAGTTTATCTCCTTCTTGTCTGTTCATAGGTTCAAGCATTTCAGTGATAAATTTAGGCTTATTTTTTGCTACTACTTCTTCATCTTTAGCATCTTTCCAGCTAGCTGGAACTTCTATTTTAGAAATAGCATTAACACCTAAGTCAATAGCATCATGGTTCATCTTTACAATCTTTTCACCTTTTTTACCATAAGAAGTAACAACAGCATCTTTTAAGTATTTAACTGCATCTTCTACTGGTATTATGTTTGCAATCTTAAAGAATGCTGATTGCATGATCATGTTAATTCTTCCACCAAGGCCTATGCCTTGAGCTATTTTAACAGCGTCTAATGTATAGAAATTAATATTGTGTTTAGCAATAAATCTCTTCATTGATGCTGGTAAGTTTTGTTCAACAGCAGCTTTATCCCAAATACAGTTAAGAAGGAAATTTCCATTATCTTTTAATCCTGCAAGAACATCATATTTATAAACATAAGATTGGTTATGACAAGCAATGAAATCTGCCTTATTTATTAAATATGGTGATTTAATTGGTGACTTACCAAATCTTAAGTGAGACATTGTTATACCACCAGATTTTTTAGAATCATATGCAAAATATCCTTGTGCATACATATCAGTATGGTCTCCGATTATCTTTATAGCACTCTTGTTAGCACCAACAGTACCGTCTGATCCTAATCCCCAGAACTTACAAGCTTTAGTTCCAGCTGGAGTAGTGTCAATTTCTTCTCCTCTTTTAAGTGAAGTAAATGTGACATCGTCTTCAATTGCTAAAGTAAATCCATTTTTAGGACAATCTGACTTCAAGTTATCGTAAACAGCTACGATATCACTTGGTAATGTATCTTTTGAACCTAATCCGTATCTTCCACCAACTATAACTGGTTTTACTTCACTTGTATAGAATGAGGTAACAACGTCTTGGAATAGAGGTTCTCCGTTACATCCTGGTTCTTTTGTTCTATCAAGAACTGCAATTTTCTTAACAGTTTTTGGTATGTATTTTAAGAAATGTTCTACAGAGAACGGTCTAAACAGGTGCACTTTTAATAAACCTACTTTTTCTCCCTTAGCATTTAAATAATCTATTGTTTCTTCAATTGCATCACAAATTGAACCCATAGCTATTATGATTCTTTCTGCATCTTCAGCACCATAATAGTTAAATAAGTGGTATTCTCTACCTGTTATTTTACTGATTCCTCCCATATAGTTTTCAACTATTTCTGGAAGTGCATTGTAATATTTGTTTGATGCTTCTCTTCCTTGGAAGTATACATCTGGGTTTTCTGCAGTACCTCTTGTTACTGGATGCTCTGGATTTAAAGCATTGTTTCTAAATGCTTTAACAGCTTCCATATCTAAAAGAGGTCTTAAATCTTCATAATCCATTAATTCTACTTTTTGTACTTCATGTGAAGTTCTGAAACCATCAAAGAAGTTTAAAAATGGAACTTTACCCTTTATTGCTGCTAAATGTGCAACAGCTGATAAATCCATTACTTCCTGAACACTGCCTTCTGCAAGAAGTGCAAATCCAGTTTGTCTTGCAGACATTACGTCTTGGTGATCTCCAAAAATATTTAGTGCATTTGTAGCTAATGCTCTAGCACTTACATGTAGAACTCCTGGTAAAAGTTCACCAGACATTTTATACATGTTAGGTATCATAAGAAGCAATCCTTGAGAAGCTGTAAACGTAGTTGTCAAAGCTCCTGCTTGAAGGGAACCATGAACCGCACCAGCAGCACCTGCTTCTGATTGCATTTCCATTACCTTAACTGTTTGACCGAATAAATTTTTTCTTCCTTGTACTGCCCATTCATCAACATGTTCTGCCATTGGTGATGATGGTGTAATAGGAAAAATTGCTGTAACGTCCGTAAACGCATAAGCAACGTGAGCTGCGGCAGTATTTCCATCCATAGTTTTCATCTTTTTCATGTGTATTCCTTCTTTCTTATAATTTAATAAATCATAATCGTTACCTAGACAAAGATTTATTACTATAGATAGTTTAACCATTTTTTTATTATATATTTATAGATATATTCTTGTAAAAATAAAGTAATTTCCCAAAGAACACTAAAAAAAAAGAGGGGCCACATAAAGTGACGCCTCTTTTTGCAAATATTATTTATAAAGTTCTACTAACTTTAATAAATGTTCATAACGATCCATTGCAGCTCTCTCAGATGCACTGAAAAGTTTTTCTGCACGTTCTGGGAATGCACGTTTCAAACGAGTGTAACGTGTTTCATTATTTAAGAATTCTTGATATGTTCCATCACCTGGCTTTGATGTTAATGTGAATGGGTTCTTTCCTTCTGCCTTAAGAGCAGGATTGAAGGAGAACAAATTCCAATATCCAGCTTTTACAGCTGCTTTCATCTCATCCTGGCAGTGGTTCATACCACCTTTAACTCCGTGAAGTTCGCAAGGAGCATAACCAATAATTAGGGATGGTCCGTTGTAAGCTTCTGCTTCAGCAAGAACCTTAACAGTCTGAGCTGCATTAGCACCAAGAGCAATCTGTGCTACATATACGTAGCCATAACTCATAGCAATTTCAGCAAGACTCTTCTTACCAATATCTTTACCTGAAGCCGCGAACTGACAAACTTCACCTATGTTAGAAGCCTTAGATGCTTGTCCACCAGTATTAGAATACATTTCTGTATCAAATACCATAACATTTACGTTCTCACCTGAAGCAAGTACATGGTCAAGTCCACCGAATCCGATATCGTATGCCCATCCATCTCCACCAAAAATCCATACGGACTTCTTAGTAAGGTACTGTTTCTTATCAAGAACTTCTTTAGAAAGATCACAACCTACAACAGCAGCTTTCTCAAGCTCAACAACTAATGCATCAACAGCAGCTGAATTCTCTCTAGTGATTTCTTTTGTTTCAATGAATTTAGCAGCAGCAGCTTTAAGCTCAGCAGGTGTCTTATCAGCAGCAGCAATCTTCTCAATCTTAGCAATTACCTGATCACGAAGAGTCTTCTGTCCAAGATGCATACCAAAGCCGTGCTCTGCATTATCTTCAAATAATGAGTTAGCCCAAGCAGGACCTTTATTAGTATCCTTATTTACTGTATATGGACAAGTTGCAGCAGGGCCTCCCCAGATAGAAGAACATCCTGTAGCATTTGAAATATACATGTGTTCACCAAATAACTGAGTGATTAAACGAGCATAAGATGTTTCAGCACATCCTGCACAGCTTCCTGAGAACTCAAGAAGTGGCTGATTGAACTGTGATCCTTTAACAGTAGTATCAGCTGGCATTCCAGGCTTTTTACTTACGTTAGCAACTAAATAATCAAATACTGGTTGCTCAGCATCTTGTGATTCCTGTGGTACCATTGTGATAGCCTTTGTAGGACATACTGTAACACATTCTCCACATCCCATACAATCAAGAGGAGATACACTCATTGTAAATTTGTATTCTCCAGCTTTTGGCTTCATATCAGCAACTTTGATATTAGAAGGAGCTGCTTTTACTTCGCCTTCGCTAAGCATGAATGGACGAATAGTAGCATGAGAACATACAAATGCACAGTTATTACACTGAACACATTTTTCTGCATCCCATTCTGGAACAGATACAGCAGTTCCACGTTTTTCATATGCTGCAGCGCCTAATTCGAACTGTCCGTCTGGATTCTCTGCAAATGCAGATACAGGAAGACTGTCACCATCCATCAATCCGATAGGATTCATAAGATTCTTAACCATCTTAACTGTTGCTGGACGACCTGTGATTTCTTGAGCTGGAGCATCTGCTTCAGGACTAGCCCAAGAAGCTGGTACTTCTACTTTATGAAGAGCATCTACACCAGCATCAATTGCTTTGTAGTTCATTTCTACAACTGAATCACCCTTTTTACCGTAGGATTTCTTAGCAGCAGCTTTCATAAAGTCAATAGCATCATTAATTGGCATAACATTTGCTAATTTGAAGAATGCAGATTGAAGAATTGTGTTAGTACGTTTACCCATACCAATTTCAATTGCTTTATCAATAGCATTGATTGTGTATAATTGAATTTTGTTATCTGAAATATATTTCTTAGCAGCAGCATTTAACTTAGAATCAAGTTCTTCATCTGACCACTGGCAATTAATCATGAATATTCCGCCTGGCTTAACATCTTGAACCATCTTGTATCCTTTAACAACATAAGATGGGTTATGGCATGCAACAAAATCAGCCTGATTTATGTAATATGGACTTCTAATTTGCTTATCACCAAAACGAAGATGGGAGATTGTTATACCACCAGTCTTCTTAGAGTCATATTGGAAATATGCTTGAATAAATTTATCTGTGTGATCACCAAGGATCTTTGTAGAATTCTTGTTAGCACCTACTGTACCATCACCACCAAGGCCCCAGAACTTGCATTCTACTGTACCTGCAGCAGATGTGATAGGAGCTGGCTTAACTTCTGGTAAGCTTAAGTTTGTAACATCATCTACGATACCTAGTGTGAAACGTGGCTTAGGAGCATCTTTCTTAAGTTCTGTATATACAGCAAACACAGATGAAGGTGGAGTATCCTTAGAACCAAGTCCGTAACGGCCATTTGTAAGGATAACATCGTGCATTCCTGCTTCACGAAGTGTTACAGCAACATCAAGATAAAGAGGATCGCCTAATGCACCTGGCTCTTTTGTACGGTCAAGAACAGCAATCTTCTTAGCTGTCTTAGGAATAACTTTAAGAAGTCCGTTAGATACCCATGGACGATATAAACGTACTTTAACAAGTCCCACTTTCTCGCCTGCAGCTGTTAAGTAATCTATAACTTCCTCAGCAACGTCACAGAAAGATCCCATAGCGATGATGACACGGTCAGCATCAGGAGCTCCGTAGTAGTTGAATAAATCATAGTTTGTACCTAATTTTTCATTTACTTTTGCCATGTATTTTTCAACAACAGCTGGTAATTCATTGTAAGCTGTATTACAAGCTTCACGATGCTGGAAGAAAACATCTCCATTTTCATGAGTACCACGCATAGTTGGGTGTTCTGGATTTAATGCATGCTCACGAAAAGCTTTAACAGCATCCATGTTGCACATTTCTTTAAGATCTGAATAATCCCATTTTTCAATTTTCTGAATTTCATGGGATGTACGGAATCCATCAAAGAAGTTGATGAATGGAACTTTACCTTCAAGTGCAGCAAGATGTGCAACTGGGCTTAAGTCCATAACTTCCTGTGGATTTGTCTCAGCAAGCATTGCGAAACCTGTCTGACGACAAGCATATACGTCACTATGGTCACCAAATATGTTAAGTGAATGTGAAGAAACTGTACGAGCAGATACATCAAATACGCATGGAAGCTGTTCACCAGCAATCTTGTACATATTGGGGATCATAAGAAGAAGACCCTGTGAAGCTGTAAATGTTGTAGTAAGCGCACCTGCAGCAAGTGAACCATGAACAGTTCCTGCAGCACCTGCTTCAGACTGCATTTCAACAACTTTAACCTGGTTACCAAAAATGTTCTCCTGTCCTGCAGCAGACCATTGGTCAACAAAATCAGCCATTGGGCTTGATGGTGTTATTGGATAGATACCAGCCACCTCAGTATAAGCATAGGCTACATGTGCAGCAGCTGTATTACCATCCATTGATTGTTTAGCTCTTGACATATTAAATTTCCTCCCTTAAAGCAATTCTTTACTGATGTTATCAACATCTTCAGAATTTTAAATTTTAGTTACTTTTATTATATTATAAATTGATAATATTTTAACAATTTAATTATAATACTCAATCTTACCTTTTTCAACATTAAAATTAATTTTTAATATAATATTTACGTTTACAGTCCAAATTTTATCATAAAACACTAAATATAGTAGTTAATTATTTTTAATTATATCTTTAATTTTCAAAACAATTGCTTCCCTATTAATTTCTTCAATGTTATCTAATGAATCTAAATATTTTATCAATTGATCTTTTAATTGAATATTTCTATTTTCCATCTTTTTGTATGTTCCTTGATTTATGTTTGCTATTTCACCCTTTTGAACTATTTTACTATCGTACCCATTTTCATCTAGAAGTTTTTTAAAACTTTCCTGAGACTCTCTTTCACCATGTACTAAAAATATTTTGCTAGGTTTTTTTGAAAGATTCTTTAACCAATTAAATAACCCTTGTCTATCGGCATGACCAGATAAGCCTTGAAGGCTATATACATGCGCATTTACTGCTATTTCTTCACCAAATAGTTTAACTTTTCTAGCTCCATTTAAAATAGAACTTCCAAGTGTGCCATTTGCCTGATAGCCTACGAAAACAATTGAACATTCACTTCTCCAAAGATTGTGCTTTAAATGATGTTTTATCCTTCCAGCATCACACATTCCACTTGCCGAAATCACCACAACTCCTGATGGTATCTTGTTGATTTGTAATGAGTCTTCTGGTGAACTAGTAAAAACAAGTCCTGGAAATTCTAAAGGATTATTTCCATTATTAAATTTCTTTTTTGTATCCTCATCAAAATAATTGATGTGTTTTTCAAATATCTTTGTTGCCTCTGATCCTAATGGACTATCTACAAAAACTTTTAAATTTTCAAGTTCATGCTTTTCGATATATCCATCAAGTTCATACAGTATTTCCTGAGCTCTTCCCACTGCAAAAGATGGAATAATAACATTTCCTCCTCTTGCAAAGGTTTCCTTTATTATGTTAGCTAATTGATTAATTTGATCGCTCATAGTTTCATGTTTTCTATCTCCATAAGTTGTTTCCATAATTAAATAATCAGCATAATCTATTTTACTTGGATCTTTTATAAGTGGAATATTTTGATTTCCAACATCACCTGTATAAACTATTTTGATTTCATCATACTGGTCTTCTTTTATAAATAATTCCACAAATGCCGATCCTAGAAGATGTCCTGCGTCTTTAAATCTGATTTTAAACCCATCGAATATTTCTGTAATTTTATCATATGGTATGGATTCAAAAAGATACATTGATAATGATGCTATAGCCGCTGTATACAAAGGCTCTATTTCCTTTAGTCCCTGTCTTTGCCTTTTTCTATTTCTCCACTCAGTTTCCATTTCATGTATATGCCCACTGTCCGCAAGCATTACACTACATAAATCTTTTGTGGCTTCTGTACAAAAAACCTTGCCTTTAAAACCTTTTTTATATAAAAGAGGTATTCTTCCGCTGTGATCAATATGAGCATGAGAAAGTATTACGTAATCGATTTCTTTAGGGTTGAAATTAAATCCATCATTATCAATTTCCTTTTCATCTTTTCCTTGATACAACCCACAATCTAATAAAATTTTTTTACCGCCAACATGCAAAATATGACAAGAACCTGTAACACATCCTGCTGCACCGTAAAATTCCATTTCCATATACATTCCCCCTTTTAGCTTAATTATACTATTCTCCATACTCATTGTACAATTGTTTTATTTTTTTAAAGATGCCTAAGAAACCTAAGTATAGTATATCCTTTTTTACGGCAAATATTTAAGGCATATTCAAAGAATATGCCTTAGTCATATGAAAAAAATATTTCTAACCCTTGCTGTACTTCTGTATTACTTCAATTATATTATCTACTCCATTTTTCACAGGACTTTCTCTCATGGCTTTAATATAGGTTTCCCTATTTTTGCTTAATTCATCAATACCTTTAATTAATGCTTCTGAATTCAATTTTTCTTCCTCAATAACCAAACTGTATCCATTTTTTTTAAAAGACTGAGCATTTAGAATTTGATCTCCTCTACTAGACTTTCTTGAAAGAGGAATTAAAATATTTGGTTTCCTAAGTGCTAGCAGTTCAAATATTGAGTTAGCTCCAGCTCTAGAAATAACTAAATCCGCCGCATTCATTAAATGAGGAAGTTCATCTGAAACATATTCAAATTGTGCATATCCATTTTTTTTATCTAAATTTTTATCTAAATTTCCTTTTCCGCAAATATGAATTACGTTATAATTTAATAGAATTTTATCAATACAGCTTCTAAAAGTTTCATTTATTACTTTTGCCCCAAGACTTCCTCCAATTACAAATAATATGGGTTTAGATAAATTTATAAAGCCACATATTTGTAGTCCAGTATTTCTATTTCCATTTAACAGTTCCTTTCTAATGGGAGTTCCTGTAAGTACCGCCTTATTTCCTTTTATATTTTTTATAGATTCTGGGAATGTAACACATACTTTTGTGCAATATGGTATTGCTAATCTGTTTGCAAGTCCAGGTGTAATATCAGATTCATGCGTAATAGCTGGCACTCTACAAAAATGTGCTGCTATTACTACTGGCACGCTCACAAATCCACCCTTTGAAAAAACCACATTTGGTCTTTCTTTTTTTATGATACTTATAGCTTCAAATACACCCTTTATAACCCTAAATGGATCTGTAAAATTTTTTATATCAAAGTATCTTCTTAGTTTTCCGCTTGATATTGTGTGGTATTTTATTTTTGCTTCTTTAATTATGTTATTTTCTATCCCATCTTTAGTTCCAATATATTGAACTTCATACCCAAGTTCTAAAAGTCTTGGCACTAATGCTAGGTTTGGGGTTACGTGCCCAGCCGAGCCCCCACCCGTCATGATAATTTTACGTCTTTTCAAAAAAAGCACCTCCTGAATTACTATCCACACATAATTATAGTTTCATAAATATATTTATACAATAGAACATTTAGAATAATTCAAATAAAAGTAGTAGTTAATACCAATTGTATTTGTAATTAATTTTGTTATATTGATGCACATTTAGGAAATACTATTATTATACAGATAATGCAATTCGGTAAATTATTAAAAACAACTTAATAACACTTTCACTTTTCTAAATTCTGATGGATCCTTCACCTAAATCGTCAAGTTCTATTCTCCCATAATAGACCCTAGATATAACTATTGTTCTTTTTGAATTATAAACCCATCATTTAATTCATCCTTCAATAATTCATAAATAAAACTCGGACTTTCTTTATATAGCCCCGTTTCCACATCTGATATTTTTTCAAATATTTTAGAATTATATACAATTTCCATAGCTTGGTCTATGCTATAGTCTTCATCTTCGCACAAAAATTTTATTAATTCTTGGGTAATACCTTCAATTAACTCTTTTCTAATATTCACATTATTTACCTCCTATATTCCTTATACTGCTCTATATATTTAGTCTCCAACTAATTTAAGATACGTTAATGATTTTTCAGTATGAAAAGAATATTGACTTGAAAATTTCTTGTATTTCATCTCTTTAACCAATATGTTAATATCTATTAATCCTCTTGTAAAAGTCCTAAACAACAACGCCAAATCATCATCTGCAACAGGTCCAACTACTAAATCGTACTTATTATCAATATTACAATTTAAACTATTTTTATTTGTGAATCTTCTATCTCTGTTATTTAGCACAAAGATTGCCCATTCTTCTTTAGGTGCGTCAAATATTTTTATATTTAATTCATCACAATTATAAATATCCTCATTAAAATCAAATTCATTTACATAAGAATTTCCACCATAAATTTTTGCTACTCTTTTAGCCATTAATTTGGCTTGCTCTTTTATTCAGTACAATAAAATCCTTTTCCAAAATCTTTATATGGTCTACACTTTTCTAAATCAATAGTAGAAATAGTCATGTTAGAACCATGATACAATTTCATATTAAATTTCCCCCATTATTTTTCGCAATTATGATAATATCATCTATTGCATCCTCAATACTTAATGTGTGCTCAATCTCATAATTTTCGTTAAGAAATCTTATTGCATTAAATTTATGTAAATAATTAAAAGCTTCTTTATAATTCATAAAGAATCTTTTTGCGAACTCATTTACGCATACCACCATATAATCTATTTTATTTCGTTCTTCCTTACTCAAATAATCACCTCATTAAAAAAAATTTTGTATTTTCCCAATAATAAATACTAAAATGTACCCTATGTGCCAGACTTTTTTTATTGTCTGCTCTATAGGGTACATTTTATAAAATGCACAGTATTTTATTTATTTATTATTTAAGCACAGTGGCTTGGAAAAGGTGATTACCTTTTCCAGCCTTGCAATTCCTCAATTACGGCAGCAACAATCATTACAAAAGTAATTGATAATAACTCCTTCCATCTACCACCAAATATAATAATTATAGTAGCAAATATGAGGGACAGCAAGACATAGCCTCTATGCCTTCTTTTCATAAATTTTACTCCTACTTAAATTAAATTTTACAATTATTATACAGCATAATAGTTATAGATACTAGTACAAAATAGAAATTTAAAAAAGTATCTTATAAACAATTCAATTAAAATATACACTAATTTAAATATTTTATTTTATTATTAATTTTAAAATTATATAGTTTTAAATTGTTGTTTGTTTATTTATTTTATTAATAAGCACACACATGAAAAAGTTTTGCTTTCTCCATCGATGCATTCCATGACGTCAGCTTCAGTTTCGGGTTCAGATTAATATAAATGTATTAATAAAATATATCTTCAGCTATTATATAAGGCATCTTGAATGATTAAACATATAGACCTCAGATTGATATAAATAGTTTGTTCTATCTAAAATTCTCAACAACCACCTGCAAACTAACCCTTCCATTAAACTCATTAACACTAGGATAAAATGCCATATCAAGCTTCATCCTACAATTGCCATTATATAATCTTTGTAGTTCTTCATCACCATATTTATCAATAATAATTTTCTCAAACTCTTCAATGTCTCCAAAATATATACCGTCAATATATATTCCGTTTCTCATCATTATTTTAAGCTTAAGTACATTTTTATTTTGGCCAAGTATAGCTCCCTTTACTACTGTAACTTGTTTTTCACCAAAAACTGGTTTAGAGTTACCCTTTCCAAAAGGTTCTAATGTACCTATGTCATTAATTAAGTCATAACTTATTTTTTCTAAAGGAAGCTGCATATCAAGATATATCTTAGGAACTACATCATCATCTGTTAATGTTGTGATTCCGTTTAGTTTTTTTCTTAATAGTTCTATATTGCCTTCATCTAGTGACATTCCAGCTGCCATTGGATGTCCCCCAAAACGTCCTAAAAGTTCCTTGCACTTATTAAGTTCTTCAAACATATTGTATCCTTCTATTGACCTTCCAGATCCTTTTATGCCTTCCTTAGCTCTTGTGAGAATTATAGTTGGAACGTTATATTTTTCTCTTATCCTTCCAGCAACTATTCCTACTATACTCTCATGGGTCTCTGGAGTATAAATTACTAATACTTTGTCCTTAGTCATATTGTTTTTTTCTATGAATTCTATTGCTCTTTCTATTCCTTCTTGAGTCATATCTTTTCTTTGTTTATTTAGTTCATGTAATTCTTTAGCTAAAGCATTTGCTTCTGTTTCATTATCTGAAAGCAGAAGTGCCACCCCCTTTTTAGCATTGTCTAGCCTCCCTGAAGCATTCACGCAAGGACCTATAACAAAGCCCAGATGATAAACAGATATTTCCTTGTTTTCAATACTAGCTACTTTAATTAATTCTCTTAATCCAAGGTTAGATGTTTCATTTAAAAGCTTTAGCCCATTTTTAACAAATATCCTGTTTTCGTCAACTAAATCCACAACATCACAAACAGTAGCTATAGCAACATATTCAATTAATTTATAAGCTTCACTCTTGTCTATACCCATCTCTTCATATAGAACTTCAATAAATTTAAAAGCTACTCCTGCACCGCATAGCAATTTAAATTTGTATTTACACTCATTTTGTTTTGGATTTATTATTGCATCAGCCTCAGATCTAATGAATTCTCGCACGCCTTCTTCCTTTTCTATAAATGGAATATCATGATGATCTGTAACTATGATAGTTAATCCTAATTGCTTTCCATAATTTATAGTATCAATAGCGGCTATTCCGTTATCACATGTAATTATAGTGTCTACGCCCATATCTTTTGCTTTATCAATAATATTTTTATTTATTCCATAACCATCCTCAACTCTGTCTGGTATTTCATAAATCACATCCGCACCGCATCTTTTAAGTGCTGTGTATAATATAAAAACACTAACCACACCGTCAACATCAAAATCACCGGCAATCATTATTTTTTCATTAGACTCTATCTTTTTTTTCATTATACCAACTGCTTTTTCTAAATCTTTCATTTCTCTAGCATTATGAAGATTATCAAAAGTTGGGTGTATAAAACTTTCGATACCCACTTTGTCTATTACATCTCTATTTACAAGTAATTTACTTACAATTTCACTGATTCCAAATTTTTTTGCTATATCCTTATAATTTGTTTTTTTATTTTTTATAAACCATTTTTTCAATACAATTTCTCCTCTTTTTTATATCATATTTTCAGAACGCTTAAAACTATACAAAAGCTAATTTTTTTCTGAACCTCAATTGTATCATAATTTAATTAAATTTTTTCAGTGAAATAAAAAAAATAAGGACTCCCTATATTTCAAGGTTGTCCTTATTTTTTTTATTTGTTCACATTTTGTTTATGTCCCCAGTTGTCTCTGCGAGCTTGGTTTTAAAGTGAAGGTGCTGTTATATTTATTCCACTTAATGTTATTTCTTTAAATGCAGCAATTTTTCCTGAGCTGTCTAGTTCATATATATCTACATATTTGTTTGTTGTTTCATCTACTCCTGTTAAATCTGTTGCTGATGTATACAATGTTCCTGTTGTTGGTACTGTACCACCTAATACTGGTAATGTTGCTAGCTTAGTGCTTGCTACTACTACCTTAAAAGTATCTCCTGTTACATTTGGTGCTAATGTTAAATTTGTACTTCCTGCTGCTGTTCCAACAGCTATAGTTGGTGCTGTTGTTATTGCTGGCGCTGTTATTTGACTCGCTGTTAATGCTATTTCTTTAACTGCCACTACCTTAGATGTTGAATCTACTTCATATAAATCTACATATTGGTTTGTTGTTGGATTTACTCCTGTTATATCACTTCCTGATGTGTATGCTGTTGCTCCTGTTGGTAGTGCTGCTCCTTGCACTGGTA
>Ga0255360_1000171_pt1 | contig 18134 bp, 13 predicted proteins | sample GFST50metaG_FD_186004 | JGI IMG/M metagenome (GOLD analysis project Ga0255360, IMG submission 186004) | Peat soil microbial communities from Stordalen Mire, Sweden - G.F.S.T50 | ecosystem: Environmental > Terrestrial > Soil > Wetlands > Peat | place: Sweden: Norrbotten County, Stordalen Mire... | reverse complement strand
TTATTAAAACATCTTCCCCAGAAATAAGTGGATATTTTGGTACATTTATGAGCTGGGCTGATGATATTAGAAAACTTAAGGTTAGAACAAATGCAGATACACCAAGAGATGCACAGCAGGCTATAGAATTTGGTGCTGAGGGAATAGGATTGTGCAGAACTGAACATATGTTCTTCAATGAAGACAGAATACCAAAAGTAAGAGAAATGATTGTTGCTAAGACCACAGAGCAGAGGAAAAGGGCTTTAGATAAACTTTTACCAATGCAAAAAGAAGATTTTATTGGCATATATGAAGCAATGGAAGGTAAGAATGTTACAATTAGATTTTTAGATCCTCCACTTCATGAATTTTTACCATCTGAAGATGAAGATATAAAAGCTCTAGCTGAGGACATGGATATACCTTTTGAAGAATTAAAATCAACAGTATCTTATTTACATGAATTTAATCCAATGATGGGTCATAGAGGTTGTAGACTTACTGTATCTTATCCTGAAATAGCAGAAATGCAGACAAGAGCAATTATAGAGGCAGCTATTGAAGTAACAAGAAACAAAGGATTTAATATTGAGCCTGAGATAATGATACCGTTAGTTGGAGAATTAAAGGAATTAAAATATGTAAAAGATATTGTTGTAGAAACAGCAAATTCAATTATAAAAAGTGAAGGCATAGATTTAAAATATAAAGTTGGAACTATGATTGAAATACCAAGAGCAGCACTTTTGGCTGATGAAATAGCAAAAGAAGCAGAATTTTTCTCTTTTGGAACAAATGATTTGACACAGATGACATTTGGTTTTTCAAGAGATGATGCAGGTAGATTCTTATGCGATTACTATGATAAAAAGATATATGAATCAGATCCATTTGCAAAACTAGACCAAATTGGGGTTGGAAAATTGATGGAGATGGCTGTTAAACTAGGAAAGAGTACTAGACCAGACATTCATCTTGGACTATGCGGAGAACATGGTGGAGATCCTTCTTCTGTCGAATTTTGTCACAGAGTAGGGCTAGACTATGTATCTTGTTCACCATTTAGAGTTCCACTTGCAAGGCTTGCAGCAGCGCAGGCACAAATTAAAAACCCAAGATAGAAAGTTCTATCCTGAATTTATAATAAGGAGTTGTCTCAAAATAAGAAAGTTGAGACGACTCCTTTTTGAATGTTCATTACATAGATAGTATGATGTCTTTAAAGGCTAAAGAAGTTTTTACATGATTTTCCATAGTACTCATAGATTTTTCTAGCAATCCCACAAAAGCAGTTTTGTTACATATGTTAATGTTATTATAATAATCCCTTAATAGACGCCACTGTTTTTGAGGGAAACTGAGGTACGAGAGTATATACCAATACTCGTTAACACTTAAGGGCAAAATTTCTTCGTAAGTTTTAAGACAGTCCATGAGAAGCTGTAGATTCCAATTAGTACTATCTCTTTTCATAATTCTTCTTAAAAAATAGGAAATATCATGTGCACAATAATCTAGTTTACACTTATCAAAATCTATTATCCATAATCTATTTTCATTATCAAATATAATATTTTTATTTACATAATCTAAATGACACAGAGACTTATTAAGATAATTAAAATTTATGCGAGAAGCACTTTCTATTGAAAGTTTTGCTAAATTTATGCACATTTCAAAATTTTCAATATAGAGTTTTGAAAAGGCATCACCATATTTAAATGCAAGATTAGAATAATTTAAAAGCTGATTAAAATGTCTGCTCATTTCCATATATATATCATCGTACCCTAGGCGTAATTTACTGCCTGTTATTGGGTAAAAATTTTTACCGGTAGCATGCATATTGCCCAAAGTTCTAGCAGAATCTATTACATGTTCATAATTATCATAATTACATTTCTCACCTTGAATCCAAGGAGTCAAAATAAATAACATATCATTGAAAAGCACATATCTATTGCCAGAACTAGTTGGCAGAATTCTTGGGACATTTAAATTAAACCTATAAAGCCATTCTATGCTTGAATAGACAAAACGCAATTCATCGTTTGAATAATATACCTTTTTTAAGCAATAATATTTGTCGTCGTATTCTATTTTATATACAGCTCTTTGTTTGTCTGTATCTTTAAACTTGATTTGGTAAATCGAAGCGTCTTCTAAAATATATTCTTTCAAAATATATTTTTTTAGTTCAAATTCAGACAGCAAAATATCCTTACTATTTACGATTGTTTTATGCATATAAAAAACCCCTTGTATATAAGTTTCATTATAAGCATATTAATAAAAATGGCTTATTATACATCGTAAAGAGTTTTATTTTAAGTTTTTACTTTAAAATAAATATAAAAATAAGAAGGAGTTTTTATAATTGTATAGAATTAAAATATATGAAAGGTGATTTGAAGCTGAATATTGTCTATTGATTTTTAATAAAAAATATGTTCAGAAACTTGTAGTTTATTAAAAACTAGAATAATATCTCAGTGAATTTGGGTAGAATAAAATTAGTAATGAATAAAATTTAATATTTTTAATTAGAAAAGAAGGAATTTTTGTTAATTTGTCGAATTAATAAATGCTTAAAATAAAATAATATGTTAGGTGGGGGTGTCCTAGTGATACCTGAAGATGTCATTGAAAAAATTAAATATGAAAATGATATTGTAGATGTAATATCTGAAAAGGTAAGAATGAAGAAAAGTGGAAGAAACTTCACTGGATTGTGTCCATTTCATAATGAAAAATCACCTTCTTTTAGTGTATCTAGGGATAAACAAATTTATAAATGTTTTGGATGCGGAGAAGCGGGCAACGTAATTACTTTTGTTATGAAAACTAGAAACTTATCTTTTGTAGATGCGGTGAAAATTCTTGCTGAAAGGGTTCACATAGACTTAGACTTTTTAGAAAGTGGTAATAGTAAGAAAAATGATACCAATGAAAAATTATTAAAGTTAAATGTGGATGCAGCAAGATATTTTTTCTCAAACTTAGAACAAAATGAAAGAGCTAAGGAATACTTCTTAAGAAGAGGTATTATGAAAAGCACAATAAGAAAATTTGGATTAGGCTATGCCTTTGATGATTGGCATGGGGCAATGAACTACTTATTAAGAAAGGGTTATACAGAAAAAGACTTATTAACTAACGGTATAATAATTAAAAATGATAAGGGAAATAGATACGATAGATTCAGAAATAGGATTATATTCCCTGTGTTTGATTATAGAGGAAGAGTTATTGGTTTTGGAGGAAGAGTTATGGACGATTCAAAACCTAAATATTTAAATTCACCAGAAACTCCTCTATTTAAAAAGGGGGTAAATTTATACGGATTGAATTTTGCACTAAAAAAACAAAGTAGCAGAACTCTTATAATTGTAGAAGGGTACATGGATTGTATAGCGCTTCATCAGTATGGAATTACCAATGTAGTTGCATCTTTAGGAACGGCACTTACGCAGTCGCAAGCTAAGCTATTAAAAAAGTATGCAGATAATATAATAATATCCTATGATGCAGATACCGCTGGCCAGAAAGCAACACTAAGAGGGTTAAAGATACTTAAGGATAGTGGGCTTGAAGTAAAGGTTTTAAAAGTACCTAAGGGAAAAGACCCTGACGAGTTTGTAAGAAATAACGGTATAGAGGCTTTTGAAGAATTAATTAAAAATGCTATGCCACTTGTTGATTATAGGATAAAAAGTGAAGAAGATGGTCTAAATTTATCTGATGATGAACAAAAAATGAAATATATAAGAAGAACTGCTAGTATTCTTATGGATTTAGATTCCGTAGAAAAGGATATTTACGTAAAAAAGATAGCTGAAACTACAGGGGTTAAAGAACAAGCAATATATGACCAGTTAAGTGGAGAAATACAGAAAAATACTAAAAATTTACAAACCATGAATAACATGGACGAAATTGGACAGAAATTATATATAGAACCAGCATATTTAAAAGCTGAAAGACTATTACTAAAATTACTGACCGTAGATAGGGATGCATATGCCTATATTACGAATAAAATAACAATAGATGATTTCAATATGGATAGTCATAAAAAAATATTTAATATAATCTTAGAAAATTTAAATTTAGAAAGAAGCAAGCTTGAGAACCTAGTTGAATTAAAATGCGATGATGCAAATAGTTCTTCAGAATGGATAAATATACGTGAAGAAGAAATTAATAGTGGCGATTGTGATATAAAATTACTTATAGATGATTATATTAAAAATATGAAAAAATATAAATTAGAGGAGTCAAAAAAAGAAATTATGAGAAAAATTAAATTTTATGAATCAAATGGAAAACTTGAAGAATCACTTCAGATGGTAAAAGAACTAAACATAATTCAAGACAAGATAAATGGTATGATATAAGAACGAAAGGAGGACATTTCTGTGAAAGAAAAAAATGTAAAAGAACAAAAAGAAAAAGACTCTCAAGTAAATAAAGAAGATGCAGTTGTTAAGGCACAAAGTGAGAAGATGCTGCTCGTTAAAAAGCTTGTAGATAAGGGTAAGAAAAAGGGTTCATTGACATATAAAGAAATAATGGATGAATTAGAAAATATAGATTTAAGTCCAGAACAAATAGAAAAAATTTATGAAGTTTTAGAATCAATGGGAATTGACGTTAGTGGAGATATTCAAGACATTGAAGTTGAAGAGGAGGAATTGGATTTATCAATTCCTGAAGGAATTGCAATAGATGACCCTGTTAGAATGTACTTAAAAGAAATTGGTAAAGTACCCCTTTTGTCACCGGATGAGGAAATTTCTTTAGCACAGAGAATAGAGGATGGAGACCAAGTTGCAAAGAAAAAATTAGCAGAAGCAAACTTAAGACTTGTTGTTAGTATTGCCAAGAGATATGTTGGAAGAGGAATGCAATTTTTAGATTTAATACAGGAAGGTAATCTTGGACTTATAAAGGCAGTAGAAAAGTTTGACTACAGAAAAGGATATAAATTTAGTACTTATGCTACTTGGTGGATAAGGCAGGCAATTACAAGAGCTATAGCAGACCAAGCAAGAACAATAAGAATACCAGTGCACATGGTAGAAACAATAAATAAACTAATAAGAGTGTCTAGACAGCTTTTGCAAGAACTTGGAAGAGAACCACAAGCAGAAGAAATAGCAAAAATAATGGAGATGCCAGTTGATAAAGTTAGAGAAATAATGAAGATTGCTCAAGAACCAGTTTCTCTTGAAACTCCTATAGGAGAAGAGGAAGATAGTCATCTTGGAGATTTTATTCCAGATGATGATGCACCGGCACCAGCAGAAGCTGCAGCCTTTACTATGTTAAAGGAGCAACTTATAAACGTCCTAGACACATTAACTCCTCGTGAAGAAAAGGTACTTAGATTAAGATTTGGACTTGATGATGGTAGAGCAAGAACACTTGAAGAAGTTGGTAAAGAGTTTAATGTAACTAGAGAGAGAATTAGACAAATTGAAGCAAAAGCATTAAGAAAATTGAGGCATCCAAGCAGGAGTAAAAAGCTAAAAGATTATCTTGATTAAAAAAAATGTATATGGGAATTTAACAACATTATTAAAAAATTGTTAAATTCCCCATTTTTATGTTCATAATGGTTGAATAAGCAAAAATTATGATGTATACTATATAAGGTTTTAGAAAAAATATTTATATAATTAGGGATGGCGATAAAATTATGCTGAATTATGATAGGAAAAAAAATAAAATTATTACTAAAAAAACAATAGGAATAGCTGTTTGCTTGATTGTTATTGTAAGTTTATCAGCAGTTTTTGTTATTAATAATAAAACTCAAACTAGTGGTAACAAAGGAAAGGTAGCAAATAGTAGAATAAATCGAAAGAAATTAAGGAAAATAATGGATAAGAGAGAAAGCGTACTACCAGAAGAAAGTAAAAGTATACAAACAGGGGATGTTTCGCCCTATAATGTAAAGAGAACTGACGGGAAAAAGGTTGCTTATTTAACTTTTGATGATGGACCTTCAGTCAATACAACAAAAATACTACAGATTTTAAATGAGAATAACATAAAAGCTAATTTTTTCTTGATAGGAAGAAATGCTGAAGAATATCCACAATTAGCTAAATTGGAAGTGGCAGACGGTGAAATTGTTGGAAATCATACTTACAGTCATGAGATAGATTATAAAGAAGGACCTGTTAATTTTGTTAAGGATTTGGACAAGTGTAATGATGTGTTAGAGTCAATATTAGGGAATAAATATGATGGTAAACTTGTTAGATTTCCAGGTGGCTCCTTTGGTAATAGATTAGCACCTTTTAGGGATGCTGCTACGAAAGCTGGTTATAGATACATAAATTGGAATGATATGACAGGTGATGCGGATTCTTTCAATCCACCAGTACCTGTACTATTTAATAATTTAAAAAAATATACCCAAGGAAAAAGCGTTGTAGTAATTTTGATGCATGATGCAGCAGTAAAGACAAATTCGGTACAAGTTCTTCCGCAGGTGATTCAGTATTTAAAATCTCAAAATTTCACTTTTGATACAATAGAATAAAATCTAAAGGGGCTGTTGCACTAATTTTTTAGTGCAACAGCCCCTTTAAATTTTATTGTGCATTATTATGAAATAATCGATTTCACTGTTAATTGTCCAGCATCTTTGTTATAATGTATATGTTAGAAGGTGAGAATATGAAGAGTTTTAAACCCATGAAAAGGATAAATGGAAGTATATTTATTTTATTTATAACTTTAATATGTGATATGCTGATTATAATTACTTCCATATGTGTAAATGATTACGTATTAAATGTATTTTTAAGAATATTTTTAGTTATGTTTAACATCTACCAACTTTATTATATTTTGCAATTTGCTACTTTAAATTACCAAGTTGGAGATGGAATACTAAGGATTATAAGTATATTTGGCTTAAAACAAACTAAAATCTCATTTGGTGATTTGGAAAATTATACTAAAAAAAATGGAGATATAAGTGCTATAAAACTTAGTGGCTATGGAGCTAAAAGATTTGCTATAGGAAGATGTGTCTTTAATAAAATTGGTATAGTAAACATGAATGTAACTTGGAATGAAAATATATTTTATCTAAAGACCAAGGATGAAGTCTATGGAATTTCGCCTCTTGACTGTTTGGGGTTTGAAAATGAACTTACAACCGCTGGGATTAAAAGCGATGATTTAATAGTAGAAAATAAAAAAACACAAAATTTACATAAAGATAACTATTTCAGAATACCATTTTTTCTAGTAAGCATATGTATAATAATTTTTATAGCAAGACCTTTATATTTGTACTATGACAACTTGCTTCCAAAATCCATGCCATTATCATTTAATGTTAAATTTCAGCCTGCGATTATGGGTACAAATGAGGATTTTGTGATTAAACAACTTGAATATGGATTTCTTAACATGGCATTATTCTTTTGCATGTACTATGCAGCACATTTAAATGCAAAATACTATAAAAAGTCTGCATATAAGTATATTTACATTTCTTTAGCAGTAATAATAATATTTTTAATTATTCAGCAAAAAATAATATTAAAATTTTCATAGAGGAGAAGTTTATGGACATAAGTGAGAGACTAGAATGTATAGCAAAAATGGTGGAAAAATGTGACAGTGTTGCTGATATAGGTACGGACCATGCGTATTTACCTATTTATCTAATTAAGAATGGAGTTTGTAGGAGAGCTATAGCTTCAGATATAAATAAGGGACCAGTGGAGAAGGCAAAATTAAATATTAGAATGGAAAATGAAGATGAATCAATTGAATGTAGGCTGGGACCAGGTCTTACTACTATTTTGCCTAATGAAGTTAATGTAGCAATTATAGCTGGAATGGGCGGAAATTTGATAAGAGACATAATAGAGGATAGTATGGAGGTTTTTAAAAGTTTAGATTACCTAGTGCTACAACCTGTGCAAAATCCAGATATACTGAGAAGATACATATATGAAAGAGGATATGAAGTAATTGACGAGGAATTATGTAAAGATGAAAATAGATATTACGAATTAATAAAAATAAGATATGGTAATAAAATAGAGCACTTAGAGGATACATATTGTGAGATAAGCAAGCTGTTACTTGAAAAAAAACATCCAATTGTTAAAGAATACATCTTTCTAAAAATTAAAAGATATGATACAATACTTAATAATATTAGAGACAACGGTGAAATGGCAAAGGTAAGAAAAGATAGTTTAAATGAAAAGATTGTAAAGCTCAAGGAGATGTTAAGATGGCTTTAATAGTAAAAGAATTATGTTCTGTTATTGAAAAGTTGGCTCCAGAGATATTAAGAGAAAATTATGACAATGTAGGACTTATGGTTGGAAATTTAGACCAAGAAGTAAGTTCTATTTTGGTTGCGCTAGATTGTACGCTTGAAGTTATAGACGAGGCGAAAAAAAATAATTGTAACTTTATATTTACCCATCACCCACTGCTTTTCAATAAACCATCATCCATAACAACGGAAAGTCTACAGGGTAGAAAAATTATAGAACTGATAAAAAGTGATATAAATTTGTATTCTAGTCATACCAATTTGGATTCGTTAAGTGGGGGTATGGGGGACATTTTAATGGCATTATTAGGCTTTCCTAAGGGAAGAGTAATTGAAAGTTCTACAGTAAAAGGTTTTGATGACGGTAATAATGGTATAGGAAGAATTGTAAATCTTGAGCAAGAAAGAACATTAAAAATGATAATATCAGAAGTAAAAGAAAGACTTAACCTTAGTGAACTAAGGTACATTGGCGATGAAAATATGTCAGTAAATACTATTGCAGTAGTAAATGGAAGTGGAACTGACTATATAGACTTATGCAGAAAAAAAGGTGCAGATTGCGTAATAACTGGAGATGTATCTTACCACTATGCCAGTGATTCTAAAGAACAAAATTTGGCTATAATTGATGCTGGTCATTTTGGAACAGAGTGGTGTGCATTTATAGAGTTTTCAAAGAAGGTACAGCTAGAAATAAGTAGCTTAGGATATAAAAATAATATAATGATATCAAAAAAAGTATCAGATCCATACAAAACGAAGTAGAAATAGTGTAAATACTATTTCCACTTCGTTTTGTTTTATTAAAAGCCCTTTGCATAAAAAATCTATTAATTAGAATTTTAAGGAGGAAAGGTTAATATGAATGATATGAAGTTATTATTTGAATTACAAAATTGCCACTGTAGTATTGAAAAAAATAAGGTGATAATAAAGGATGGATCACATCTATATTTGCTAAAAAAAATGAAAAAAGAATTTGAGAAATGTAAGAATAATTATAATGAAAAAATTCAAGCTTTTGGAGATTTAAAGCTTGAATATGTTTCTACAGGTATGGAACTTAAGGAAATAAAATTACAAATAGATAAAAATGAATATGACCTATATAATAAATTCTCAAACGATATTAAATCAATTAATACACTACAAAATAAGATAAAGAATAACAAAGCAAAATTAAAATTAGTTGAAGATAAGGCTATTGAACTTTTGGAGACAGAGGAAAAATTAAAATTAGATATAGAAAATTTAAAAATGGAGTTAATGAATGTAAAAAATAATTTTTATAGTTATAAAAAAGATACCAGTGAAAAAATTGAAATTGCAAAATCCAATGTTATAAAAGTAAATGAAAGAATAGAAGAATTGCAAAAAATAATATCAAAAGAGCACATGGATATATTTTATTCGAAATATGAAAAAAATAAAAATGTAGTGGTTAAATTAAGCAATGGAATTTGTGGAGGATGTAAAATGAAAGTTTCAGCCATGACGGTAGATGAAATTATAAATAAAGATAAATTGGTATATTGTGATAATTGCGGTAGAATATTAATAAAGGAAGAAGTAAAAATTTTAAAAGAGGCAAAATAGTAATTGATTTATTATAAATAATATGATATTATATTTCTTGCGAGTAAACCAGACAATCGCTGCTACAATTTTGTAGGAGAGGAAAGTCCGAGCTCCATAGGGCAGGGTGCCAGGTAACTCCTGGTGGAGGCGACTCTAAGGAAAGTGCAACAGAGATATACCGCTAAAGGTAGCTTTTAGCTATACTAGCAAGGGTGGAAAGGCGAGGTAAGAGCTCACCAGCGCAATGGCGACTTTGCGGCTATGTAAACCCCATCTGGAGCAAGATCGAATAGGAAGACATTTTGGAATTGCCCGTTCCGTCTTCGGGTGAATCGCTTGAGCCTATATGGTAACATTAGGCCTAGATAGATGATTGTCAAATACAGAACTCGGCTTACAGATTTGCTCGTACCATTGAAAACACTAGGTTTATAACTTAGTGTTTTTCATTTTCCCAACGAAAAGATTATTTAATAATGCCATTACACAGGCTAAAAAGAATGAATACAGGGTGGTTTGCATACCTAGCAAACACATTAAGAGAATAATGTAGGGGTAGATAAAAGATGGAGAAAATAAAAAAGAATTATCATAAAATAATGCTAGATGAAATAAAGAAAATAGTTAACCAGAGTAAACGACCCAAATTACTACTACATAGTTGCTGTGCACCTTGTAGTTCTTATGTGCTTCAGCTTTTGTTCCAGTATTTTGATATAGAAGTCTTTTTCTTTAATCCCAATATTCATCCAGAGGAGGAGTATTTAAAAAGGCTAGAAGAACAAATTAGACTTATAAAAGAAATGGGACTTTCTTATAAGGTGGTAGGAACTGAACATGAAAGTCAGCTATTTTATGATGCTGTTAAAGGTTATGAAAAAATGGGCGAAGGCAGTGAACGTTGTTTTCGCTGTTTTGAACTTAGATTAGATAAAGCAGCTCAATATGGTAAAACAAATGGATTTGACTATTTTACTACGACACTAACAATAAGTCCTTTGAAAAATGCAGCCAAAATAAATGAAATTGGATTAGAATTAGAGAACAAATATAATATTAAATTTCTTAATTCTGATTTTAAGAAAAATAATGGCTATAAATCTTCTGTAGATTTATCAAAACAGTATAATTTGTACCGTCAAAACTATTGTGGTTGCATTTTTTCTCAGCAAGAATAGATTTACTCGTCCATTCAAAACACTAGGTTTATAACTTAGTGTTTTTTATTTTAGGATTATTCCTTATACAATTAGTTTGAAAATTATAAAACATATTATGCTTAGTATAGTAGAAGCTATTGCTATGTCCAGCCTAACTGAAGGTTTAATTTTCATACAATCACCTCTCTGTATAAATTATTGACAATAATTTATACAGATATTCATATGCCTAAAGGCCATTATCAGTAGTTGAAAATAGCTTGCACTTCAGCAAAAACTTCAATTTCCTGGGGAATTATAGCTGTTTCTGATTGAGAGGCTAGAACTGAAAATTTGTTAACCTCAGAAGAAATTTCATGATTTTTTTCAGTTATATTTCGAGGGATATCATTAATAATTACTCCGATAGTTTTACTAATATTGATGGCTTTTAATTTAGCATCCTTAATTGCAAAGGCTAAAGCTTTGTTATAATATAACGAATAATTTGATGTAGCAAAACTGATGTTATTTATTTTATTAACCCCATTTTTTAAGGATACGTCAATTATATTACCTACTTTAGTTATGTCCTCAATAATTACCTTTAAATTATTAACAACGGTATATGCTTTAAATACTTGATTTTCATCAATATAGTCATATTGTGGCTCTACGTAATAAGTTTGAGTTTTAATGTTCTTTTCTTTAATACCTGCAGTTTCTAAGGCAGTAATAATTTTTTCTGTATTTTTAAAATTTTCTTCTGCAGCAATTTTATTATCTTTATCTTGGGTAATAACTCCAATTGTGATAATTGCAATGTCAGGATCAACTAAAACACTAGCTGAACCTGTGACATTAATAACATTACATTTTGCTACCTCATAGCTATAGGTACAATGAGTGCTACTATAATATGGATTTCTGTATCCTTCTGAATAAGGCATAGTTATCATCCCTTTAAAAAATTTAAAACTACACTTTATAATATGTTAGTAAAGGTTCATTGATGTAATATTTCTTCAAATTAATTTATAGTTATAAAACAAAATTTTTTACATACAAGTCTTTTTCATTTTTAAGATCAAGAATTTTACCGTTATATAACAATATTGGATTATCCCAATCATTTAGGCGTACCTGTATTATTTTGCAAGTACGATTATCGTTTAATATTACATTTTCGCCCATACAATAGTTAATAACATGATTTAAGAACATATTGCAATAATTTGTATCAAGTCCGTTTAAACTTTCCTCATGAATAATTTTTAGTGCATCAAAAGTACTGTAGACTTTTGATGAATAATTGTTAGATACAATGCTGTCAAACAAATCAGCAATTGCTATTACTTTGGCAAATTTATGAATTTTATCCCCCTTGACTCTTAGTGGGTATCCAGAACCATCCATTCGTTCATGATGCATTAGAACTCCAAAACTTACGGAAGGGTCCAAATACGGTATTTCTTTCACAAAATCGTATCCTTGAATAGTATGGGATTTTAAAATTTCATTTTCACTGTAAGAAAGCTTTCCTTTCTTATTTAAAATTTTACTGTCTATCTTCATTTTTCCAAAGTCGTGCAACATAGCTGAATAAGTAAGTAGATTTATTTCACTTTCATTAAAACCTAACCATTTTCCTAATATAAAACTAATAGCAGATACGTTTACACTGTGTCTGTAAATATCATGATTGTCACAGTTATAAAATAACATGTTTCTAACTACTGTTTTTGTAGCTATAAAGTCAGATTGTATTTTTTTTGTGAAGGATCTAAGTTCATCGATACCATTAACCTTTATATTATTAATAGTATCGAAGATACGTTCTAGATTTGAAGAAAATTCATTAAAGGAAATTTCAAGACTTTCTATTGTTGCTATTTTAAACAATGTGGTATCTCTAGAATTATTTTCCATGTAAATTTCAACTTGATCAACGATATAGTTTTGTATTAGGATTTTTATAGTTGCTTCTGTTATAGGGGCATTTTTAGCTAATAACAACCTACCTTGCAATTTTATATCACTTGTTGTTATCATTCCAACTTTTAATTCATTTATTGGTAGTAATTTCTTTTCTAATGACATATTAATTCACCTCACATAAGTAATATACAATATACATTATCGTATAATAATTTTATTTCTTCATAGATTTGTAATAAAATGCAGACTATATCAAATAAAATCATGGAAAATTCAAAATGTGGTGACGTCTTAATTTTAATATGCCTAAGGTTAGGGACAACAATAATAAAATAGAAATGCATTATAGTTGCAGAAACACAAAAAAATCGTTGACTTTTAATATTTAAAATGATAAAATTCGCTTTGTAGTTTAAATGAATAATACATCCGTATAATCCTAATAATAGGTTTAGGAGTTTCTACCAAGGTACCGTAATACCTTGACTATGGGTTAATCTTAATAGAGTATATTTTGTATTTCTAAGATATGTTCCGTGTCGGTTTTCTCATAGTCGTAGCGGGATTTTTATTATTAAGGGAGGAAAAAGTCTTGAATTCAACACAAAACAATCAAAATTCTTTTTTGGAATCATATTTTAAACTGTCAGAAAACAACACTACTATTAAAACTGAAATTATAGCTGGTTTTACAACATTTATTGCAATGTCCTATATTATATTTGTAAATCCAAGTATATTAAGTATTACGCATATGGATCCTAAGGGCGTATTCGTTGCTACTTGTATAGCATCAGCTGTAGGTACATTAATTATGGCATTATATGCCAATTTGCCTTTTGCACAAGCACCGGGTATGGGTCTTAATGCATTCTTTACATATACAGTAGTTCTTACACTGCATTATAGTTGGCAGGAAGCATTAGCAGCGGTTTTCATTTCAGGAGTATTATTTATTATTATAACCTTAACGTCTATAAGAGAAAAAATAGTTGATGCTCTTCCAACTACATTAAAACTTGCAATATCCACTGGTATTGGATTGTTTATAGCAATTATAGGTTTAAAAGATGGTGGAATTATAGTTGGAAATCCTGATACATTAGTTACTTTCGGAAAACTAATTGAACCAAGTGCAACATTAACACTAATTGGACTTTTAATAACAGCAATATTAATGGCTAGAAAAGTAAAAGGTTCTATATTAATAGGTATATTAGCTACTACAGTAATTGGAATACCATTGAAGGTTACTCAGCCGGTACCAATAAATCAGTTAGTAAGTATGCCACCAAGCATATCATCCACATTCTTTAAAATGAATTTTTCAGGATTACTTGATTCAAAGGGTGGTATTGGCGTTGCTATAACAAGCTTAGTTATGGTAGTAATAACAATTTGCTTAGTTGACTTATTTGATACTCTTGGAACATTAGTAGGAACTGCAGAAAAAGCAAACATGCTTGATGAAAACGGTAGAGTTAAAAATATGCCAAAAGCATTATTATGTGATGCTGTTGCAACAACTGCTGGTTCTATATTCGGCACAAGTACAGTAGTAACTTATGTTGAATCAACTACTGGAGTTGCAGAAGGTGGTAGAACTGGTCTTACATCCTTAGTAACTGGATTACTTTTTATAGTTGCTTTGTTTTTCTCAGGACTTGTTGGAATGGTTCCAGCTGAGGCTACTGCACCAGCGCTTATAATTGTAGGAGTTCTAATGATGTCATCAGTAACAAAAATTGATTTTGGTGATTTCACTGAAGCATTCCCAGCTTTCTTAACAATAGTTATGATGCCATTCACTTATAGTATTTCAAATGGTATAGCTTGTGGACTTATAACATATCCAATTATGAAAGTCGTTACAGGAAAACATAAAGAAGTTCATCCGCTAGTATATGTTCTGGCAGTGATATTTATTATAAGATTTGCTTTACTTCCACAGTAAGGTCTAAGTACAAGGAGTTGTTTCAACGGAATAAGTTGAGACAACTCCTTTGTTATTTTTTTCAGATGCCTTATTCATTTTCTATTAAATCCGTAATGCTTGCACCAGGGGCCACAATTGGGAAGACCTTGTCACTAGGGCATATATCACATTCGATTATAACGGGCTCATTTAAAGACAGTGCATGCTTTAAGGTATCTTCAATTTCTTCGTTTTTAGTTATTCTGACTGACTTTATTCCATAGGCTTCTCCTAGCTTAACAAAGTCAACCTCTTGGCCAAATTCAGAATGAGAGAAGTTACCTGCATAAAACATGTCTTGCCACTGATGAACCATACCAAGAACATGATTATTTAAAACAAGTTGTATTAAGGGCAATTTATATCGTGATACAGTAGCAAGCTCTATGGAGTTCATCTTAAAACTTCCATCTCCAGCAATGTTAATTACCTTCTTGTGTTCATTGCCTATACTAGCACCTATAGCTGAGCCAAGACCATAACCCATGGTTCCAAGACCACCTGAAGTTATAAAAGTTCTAGGCTTGTTGTATGTGAAAAATTGAGCTGCCCAAATTTGATTTTGACCAACCTCCGTAGTTATTATGCAGTCACCTTTTGTTAAAGCATAGAGCTTACTTAATATAAGTTGAGGATTTAAAGTACTGTTGTCAAGGTATTTAAGGGGATGAGTAGCTTTCCAATGTAAAATTTGATTTACCCATTCCACGTGTTTTTTTTCAGGAACTAAAGCTGTAAGTGATAACAGAACTTCTTTAACATCACCACATATGGAAACATCCTCTGGTATATTCTTATTAAACTCAGAAGGATCAATATCTATATGAATTATCTTTGCATTAGGAGCAAAATTAATGATTTTGCTAGTAACTCTATCGCTAAAACGTGCACCTATTGCAATTAAAAGGTCACATTTTGAAATTGCATGATTAGAAGTATAGGTGCCATGCATACCAACCATTCCAGTGTACAATTCGTCCTCTCCAGGAAAAGCCCCAATACCCATAAGTGAACAGGCAACAGGAGAGTCTATCTTCTTTGCAAATGTGTATAATTCCTCAGCTGCATTTGATATATTTACACCCCCACCTGCAAATATCATTGGCTGTTTTGAATCTTTAATTAGATTAACAGCTTCACTCAGATTGGAGCTACACTTTTTAGACGTAAATTTTTCAGCCTTAACAAAAGTGTATTCAGTTTCAGCGTTTTGTATGTCTTTTGGTATGTCTACAAGTACAGGACCAGGACGCCCACTTGTAGCTGTTCTAAAGGCCTTACGGATAGTATCTGCAAGGTTTTCTGGTTCTTTTACAATATAGTTTTCCTTTGTTATAGAATTTGTAATGCTAGTTATATTCACTTCTTGAAAGGATGATTTTCCAATAAAAGGCTGTGCAACTTGCCCAGTAAAAACAACCATGGGAACTGAATCCATGTAAGCTGTTGCAATGCCAGTAACGGCATTAGTGGCCCCAGGTCCTGAAGTTGTTATAACTACACCAACTTTTCCTGTAGTTCTTGCATAACCGTCGGCAGCATGAGTAGCCCCCTGCTCATGAGCTGTAAGTATATGTTTTATTTCATTTTCACCATAAAGTGCATCATATATTGGCAACACAGCCCCACCTGGATAACCAAAAACGATGTCAACACCTTGTTCTTTTAGACATTCTAGTAGAATCTTTGATCCTGTTAATTTCAATTTAATTGCCCCCTTAATACGTATTAACCTTAAAAAAGGTAAAAAAATAGACAGCAAGCCCTGGGGCGAGTGTCATGATTATCGCGGTACCACCCAATTCATTGCTTGTGGAAAATAAAAAAACAGCCTTCCTGCCTGGGGCGAGGAGACTGTTTCGCGGTACCACCCAAATTTATATCTTAATTAATCTAACGGCTATGCCGGCACAGCTTACTGTTAATTTCAGCCTGCAACTCCAGAGTGAGTTTCAGTATACAATTATCCGCAGGTTTTCAGCTACCCCCGCTCTCTTTTGGACATTTTTTATACATACTTTTCTCTTTCAACGTTTTTAAAAATTCAATATTTATGTTTAAATATACTATGCTGAAAATGAATAGTCAACCTAATTCTTTAAAATAAATCCTAATTATGATTCATTAAAATAAATAGGGTTTTTATTAATAATTAACAAATATAATTAAATATAACTAACAAATCGTTAATTATTAATTTTTTTTTCATGATAGGTTGACAATTATATTTTTTGATGTTACGATTTTTGAAAAGTTATCGAAAAATTTGAGCAATTAAAATTTATAAGATGCATCTAAAAGTGCATTAGCAAATTAAAAAAGTTGTAAAATACTTTCTTTGGGGTAAAAATTTGTGTGCTTATAAATATAATGTCAATAACTTTAAATAAATATTTTAGGGGGCTTTTTAATATGGCAAAGGTATATTATGAACATGATTGTGACTTAGGAGTTTTAAGGGGTAAGAAGGTAGCAGTAATTGGTTATGGAAGCCAAGGACATGCACATGCACTTAACTTACATGAAAGTGGGGTTGATGTAGTTGTTGGTCTTTATGAAGGCAGTAAATCTTGGGCTAAAGCTGAAGCAGCAGGTCTAAAAGTTTCAACTGCAGCAGAAGCAGCAAAGGCTGCAGATATAATTATGATTCTTATCAACGATGAAAAACAATCAAAACTATACAAAGAATCTATTGAACCAAATCTAACAGCTGGTAAAGCTCTAGTATTTGCTCATGGGTTTTCAATCCACTTTGGTCAAATAATACCGCCAAAAGATGTGGATGTATTCCTAATTGCACCAAAGGGACCTGGTCATACTGTAAGAAGCCAGTTTGAGGAAGGTAAAGGAGTTCCATGTTTAATAGCAATACACCAAGATGCTACTGGTAAAGCAAAGGATGTTGCACTGGCATATGCACTTGGAATTGGCGGAGCAAGAGCTGGGGTTATCGAAACAACATTCAAAGAGGAAACTGAAACAGATTTATTTGGAGAACAGGCAGTACTATGCGGAGGTATAACTGCACTTATAAGAGCAGGTTTTGAAACGCTTGTAGAAGCTGGGTATCAACCAGAAATGGCATATTTTGAGTGTTGTCATGAAATGAAACTTATAGTTGATTTAATAAATCAAGGTGGTCTTAACATGATGAGATACTCAATAAGTGATACAGCTGAATACGGTGATTATATAACTG
>Ga0255360_1000170_pt1 | contig 18170 bp, 22 predicted proteins | sample GFST50metaG_FD_186004 | JGI IMG/M metagenome (GOLD analysis project Ga0255360, IMG submission 186004) | Peat soil microbial communities from Stordalen Mire, Sweden - G.F.S.T50 | ecosystem: Environmental > Terrestrial > Soil > Wetlands > Peat | place: Sweden: Norrbotten County, Stordalen Mire... | reverse complement strand
CTGAAGCTGCCCTTTTTTATGATATTCTTCTCCATACCATATTTTAAGCTCCAGTATAAACATTTTCTTTTCATAAGTAATTACTACATCGAATCTTTTTTCTTCTCCACCTTTTACTTCTTTAAACGCAAAGCCTGTGCCATTTATTATTGGACTCAAAAATGCAAGAAAAAGTAGTCTCCCATCATCTTCAAGAAAGGCTTCTCGTTTTTCTGAATACTCATGTTTCATGAAATCCTGAAATCTTATTAGAACCTTTTTAATATCCAAACTACCATCTGCTTTTATAAAGTTTATTTTGTCATTATAATTATCAAACCCTACAGTTGTCTGTGTTTGTATCTTGGAAATCATATAATCATAGATTAGTAGCTCATAAATTTTATTATTTATTTTTAATTTACCATCTTCACTTTTAAATATTCCGTATAGCATCCCTAAATTTATATCTGGATTATGCAAATTGTATCCTATTGCAATTCCTTTAACAAGAATATTGTTTACTATGTTATAAATATTTTTGTTATTTTCTAAGTTCTTTATCAAGCTATCAAAGTTTGTATTACTTTGTTTAAGAAGTTCTTTTACAGCTTTTTCAAGGCATTCTTTTTTCCACTCTATCTTCTCTTTATCCATTATATTTTCATCTATTATTTTGCACAATTTACTTACTAAAAAAGGATAGCCTGAAGTATAAAAATGGAGCTTTTGTGAAAAATATTCAATATCTAGTTTTACACCAGTGCTATTTGTATAATCTTCTAACATTGTTCCTATTTCTTCTTTTGAAAAACTCATATCTATATTGAATTCCGTGGCTATATTCCACGGGCTATTATATTTTTGTTCCTCTTCTGGTCTTATTTTCGCTTTTAGGCTTTTAACGTCGTGAACTCCTGCTAAAACCACACTATGAAAAGTTACATCTTTTCCTGTGTTTCTTAACAGGTATTTGTTTCTAAGCATACCTAAAAAGCTTAAAAAAAGTTGATTATTGCTACTTTTGTCTACTTCATCTATTAAAAGAATTACTTTTTTATTGGTTTTTCTTATGAATTTTGTGAGAAATCTAGATAATTCATTGAAAGATTTTAAATTATCCTTTTCATCCTCTAAATAATTAGCTAAACTTTCTGATTGAAAAAACAAGCTGTCTGCTATTATATCAATGAAGGCTCCTGCAAATCTTTCTTCACTTTCAAAAACTACATCTCCAATACCTTCAAAGCTAATAGATATAATTAAATAATCTTCTTTTTCAGCAAAAGTTCTTTCAAGCATGTATAACGTTGTAGTTTTTCCGTACTGTCTTGGTCTGTTTATAACAAAATACTTTCCTTTTTCAATTAATTTGTTAATTAAATCTATTTTATTTGATGTATCAACCATATAATGCATTTCTGGTATACATGTTCCTGTATCATTAAATTCTTTTTCCAATGTTGTTTCCTCCTTTGCAGCTTTAATACTGCCCCAAATAGTCATTATACTATTCCTATCCGTACTATTTACTACTCTTATTTTAACACATATTCCTGTGATTAAACTATAACTAAAAAAACACTATAATGGTCTAAGATAACTCGACACAAAAATGAACAAAACATATTTGACAATAAAAACATTAAGTTTTCTCTATAATAATTCTTTCAACTTTCTTAGCATCATCAATACAAAAAAAGTGTGAAGATCTATCCAACCATATTAATTCTTTACCTAAAGGTGCATCAAATTGATTAAAGAACTGTGACATTATACTAACGGAACACACCCTATCATGTCTTCCATGGAAGAAGTATACAGGAATATCTAATCGATTTATTTCTAAAAAATCTATATTACAGATGTCATTGATCTTTCCTTTACAAAATGCTAACGACATTCCTTTGAAAGTATTTATAAAATCCTTTATTGTATAATACGGTGAAAACAACAAATGCCTTATGGATGTAATTGGTTTTGGCGTCTTGATGGAACTGTCATTAATAGATTGCTTAAATCCACCTATAGCCATAGTTTCTACAAAACAATATCCGTTAGCAGATGTTTTTATATTGTTTCTCCTAAGTATCTTTTTTTGCATATATAATCTGTAGATGAGTAATAAAAATATAACTAATGTAATTACAGCTAAAAATGAAAATATAAAATACATTTTGTTCATCCCCTTTAAATAATTTTATTGTTCAAAATTACATTACAAAAATAACTAATATGTTCATCCATCTGCTTTTCAAGAGAATTTTTATTTGAATTTAATGACCTAGAGATAATATATTCATAAAACATAAAGTTTAGGGGATAGGTGTATTCATAAGAACATATTCTAGGATTGATATGTTTTATCTTTTTTTGCTCAATCATATTTTCTAGTGATTGTTCCGTAATATTAATACCCCTTGTTGTAAAATATTTTTATTTGTTCCATGTAGTCACCAATACTTATTATTTAGAACATCCAAATTGTGTGAGAAGTTTTCATCATATGCCAGATGATGAGAATAATTCTGACAGAAATGATAAAAGCAGTGATATAATAGGAAATGATGGTTCTGATGAGATACTAGCAATGAAATAAATACCGATTTAGATAGTGTAATTGAAAGTCCTAGTTGGTTGAAAAGCGAAAATATATGGAGGTGAATAAAAATGTTAAGGGAGCCACAATGTTTCAGTTGCAAAAACTATATTAAAGCAACGGTTGATTTTACACCATTATGCAAAGCTTTCCCAAAGGGGATACCAATGGAGTTATATAGTGGGAAAATTATTCATGACAAACCCTATGAAAATGATAACGGATATAGATATAACCCAAAAGATAAATAAAAGCACTTGCTAAGTAGTCTGCGGTCTATTTTATCTGGATAAGTATTCCTGCTACTGTATCCACTTATATATTTATAAAAATAGTATCTAATGGTATAATATTCTTAAAAGTCAAGTAGGAATGGTAAAAAGTTAGGCAGAAAAACAAGGAGGATTTGATTGATGCAAAGAATGAGTGTGGAACAGCATGGATTCTATGGTATATGGCATCCTATAGAAAATCAGGCAGAAACCGAAAATGCGGTGATTGTTATTGGTGGTAGTGAGGGTAACGAGAACATCCCTCTAAATGTGGGAAGGATGTTTGCAGAATGTGGAATTCCGGCCTTGGGAATCTGCTACTTTAATGTGCCGGGACTTCCTACAGAACTGATTCGTGTTCCCATTGACCCTTTTGAAAAGGCAATCTCATGGCTGAAGGATAGGGGGTATAAGAAAATCTTTATGTATGGTATTTCTAAAGGGGCAGAACTTGTACTTCTTTGTGCATCACTGATGCCTGATATAAATGGTGTCATTGCACTTTCTCCCAGCCATTGTATCTGGGGCGGCATGAAAGGCAATAGAGGTATGCTTACTAAAAAGTTTACAAACATTTCTGAGTTTACCTATCAGGGTAAAGATTTTCCATGCATGATGGCAGAACTAAAATATGGACCTGTAATTGGGCATCTGATTACACAACAACAGTTCAATTTTAAATACATGTATGAAAAACCTCTTGAACATTTTGATGAAAAAAGTACCATTCCAGTGGAAAATATTAATGGTGATATATTGTTTATCTATGCCAAGGAAGACCTTAGCTGGCCAAGTGGTGACTCTGTATTTTATATGATGAACCGTTTAAAAACGAAGAATTGGACACATCAGATGGAAGAAATTTGCTATGAGAAAGCAAGTCACATCCTCATTCCGTTATCGACATCGATGGTTAAAATGTTTAAGATAGAACGAAAATATCCCAAAGAATGCTTAAAGAGCCGAATGGACGCATTTGATAAGACGATTGAGTGGGTTAAAACTAGATAAAGTAAATTATATAAATCGTCATGATGCTATATAGATTAAGAGAAGTATATATGATGGGTGAACTGCCATCACTTGTAGAAGTAGATGGCTTTGTGGTCAATATTCCCAACGTAACAAGTTTACCCACGCTAACCCCGTCGCACCGACGGTTTGTGTCTTGCAGCACAATAATTTTTTACCAATTTCTCTTCTTGGTAAGAAGTCACCCCATTTTATCATCCAGCTCGTCCACCTTATACCTCAATACGGTTTTAAGCTTTTCTTTTTCAGTTTTCCTTGGGTCTGATAGATATATTTCCCTATGTGTTTTAGAAATTCTGCTATACCCATTTTGGATGCAATACTGGTCCATAAGCCTGAAGCTTTGCATTTCAGTGTCATAACTTCCTTTGTGTTGCATCTGACAGCATAGTCCTTCCTCAATTTCTTCTAAAACAATGCTATTTAAATATTTATTAGGCTTCTTTATTTGAACTTCCGCTGTAAATCTCTCAAACAGTGTATTATTCAAGAATTCTGGTTGTCTTATCATTAGCTTATACTTATAGTTGCTTTTGTCGCTAATTTCTTTATCCTTATCTACTAAATCCCATTCACCTTCTAAAGGAAACACAACGTAGTTATAATAATTGTCTGGCGGGTTTTCACCTTTATATGACATTTTTACAGCATAGCTTAAGCTAAAAAGTGCAGCTGTAGCAAGTCCAAATTCTTCTCCGTTAGGATTTCCTTGCCCTTCTATTGTTATAAATTTCATTTTAGGCACAATAATAAAACATGGTGCGACCTTAGGTAGATATAGATCCCTATATGTTTTCTTATAATCTATTTTATCCAATTAATCATCCCCTTTAACATTTATAGGATAATCTTAGCATATATAAGTTGACAACATTATGTCATATTAGGCATATTCAAAAAAATAACTAGTCAGTATTCTAGTTTATTTTGCGCCATGCCGCGTCGGCAGAACCCTTCGATAGCGCACTATCGGCGGAACCTACCTCCTTGCCTGACACAAAATATACTAGAATCTTTGACTTGTTATTTTTTTTCATATGCCTTATATATATTTCTCTATGGTTTTCTGAAGTTTTTCTTTTACAGTATTTTTTATGTATTCCGGCTCAATCACTTCTAAAGCGCTACCAAAGGACATTAAATAACCGTAAACCCATTCATTTTCTGGGAATGTAATAGTTACTATAAAATCTCCCGTCTTAGTTTTATCTAAACATCCTTCATCAAACTCATCGAATACTCTATGGGACATATTCTTATCAATCTTTAATTTGAGGATAACTTCTTTTTGCTTGCTTTCAGTAATACTACTAAATACATTCTCTGGAGAAACCTTTTCAAAAGTTTCATTCATCAATACTAAATTCTTTATCCTAGTAATCTTGAATAACCTTAAATCTTTTTTATTTTTACAATAGCCATACAAGTACCAGCCTTGCCCTTTAAATATAAGTTTCAAGGGTTCAACTTCTCTTTCTGATTTTTCGCCATAAGAATTATAATAACTAAACGCTATCACTCTTTTACCGATAATTGCTCTTTTTACATCATTAAATTTTTGTTCTTCAGCCTGTTCACTGCCCCAATGGGAAAAATCCACTTCAATCCAATTGTTATCTGTTTTATTAAATAAAGCACTAACCTTATTAATAACTGTTTCAATATCAGGATATTTTACTGCTTTCAAGGATTGTAAGCTCATTAGCACTTCATCTTGTTCTTTTTCAGAGAGCAAAGATTTATCCAAAACGTAATTATCTACTAACCCTATCCCTCCGCCTTTACCCTTATTTGCATAAATAGGTATTCCGGACTGTGACAGTATATCTATATCTCGATATATAGTTCTAATAGATACCTCAAAATGATCTGATAATTCCTTTGCTGTTACTAATCTTTTATTTAACAGAATGTAAACTATTTCAAACAATCTACCTAATTGCAACAATACCACCACCGATTAATTCTTAAATTTATAAATCTTTTACCCTGCAATACCATATATAGTGATTCGTCCCCTCCCCCCAATAGTCCTTCATCACCTTATAAGGCTGTCCGAATTTTTTAGTCCATTTTGCTTGAGCCTTTTTAAAACCACTATCCAAGCAAAAATTTTCTACTTCACTTTGTCTTAGATGTATCATCATACTGTTTATAAGTTTTGAACCTATCCCCTTATGTTGATATTCTGGAAGTACATATAAAGACCCTAGCTCTCCAGCAGGATTTATCTCTAAAGAGCAGCACTCTTGAATTATATTGCCACATTTGCCAAAGGATATAGCCCCTACTACTTTCCCCTCCAGTTTAGCTATTAAGAATAAATACTCTGTGTTACCTTCTAAGAAACTCTTCATCATCCGCATCTTGTTTTCTACTTCTTCAGCTATAATTTCAGTAAGATGCCCTACTCCTTGTTCTGCAAATGCACTTTTTATAGTTATTTCAAAAAGTTTTAGTGTTTCTTTTTTATCACCATAATTTAATTTGCTAATGGTAACATTACTACATTCTTTCATACTAAGCCCTTCTTCATGATTTATTCTGATTTCTATGTATAGTTCTTATATCATTTTTAATTTCTTCTTTGGTAACCAACCTTGTTTTTTTCTATTTCTATCCTTGCACCACATCCACCCATTTAACTCTATACCGCTTTCAACACTCTCACCTTTTTTTATTTCTAATTCTTCTGCGGAATAATCTTGCAATACAATTCCATATTCATAACTAATTTGGATAATCTGTATGGGTACCCATCCTTTACTACTTCCATCTATTCTATAGCAATAAATCCAATCAACCCAGCCATCACTTTCATCAGATATTTTTCCTACTTTAACTTTTTCTCCTTTAATGATTTTTAATGGTTTAGAATTATTACTAATGTGATCTTCAATTACTTCAAATTCCATACTAAAACCTCCTATAATTTGTTCACTTTATGAATTCAAAAAATTATTTAGAGAATACTATCCCCATTACAGCTATTAAAATAAAGAAAATTATATATATTAACTCTGGCACACTAAAAAATCTTGTTTTGGTTTTCATTTTATAATTTTCATATTCATTCCCAAATATTTTAATCAAAATGTACTTTTCCTCATACCACCCGTTGAAGCTGTAAATTAAAATGAATACCGCTGATATTAGTATACCTATTAATGAATATAGTGAAAGGAAGATCCCCAATTCTGAAAGCATAAACATTGCATACATCGGGTGTCTTACTTTTTCATAATATCCAGTTGTAATTAATCTGACAGGATCATTTTTCCCTTTGACATGTGCTTCACGATTTAACTTGCTTATTTGCAATACATTATAAGTAGCATACAGCCACAAAATAAATCCTAATATAACATGTATAATTTGAAATATATTCAATTTAAAAATGCTAATATTATAATATTTATTTATCCCGTTCCACAAAACCAAGCCGGGAATTGTTATAACAGTTTTGAATAGTACAAATAAAATTATGAAAGCAATTGTAAGGACAACTATTGTAATTGATTTTTTTATTAGTTCAAGCATCCATATTCTCCTTTAATACTATATATCTTTGTTTAGATTTTTGAATTACGCTAGGAATTATAACAGTAATCAATTTACCTATTTCTTCTGTGCTAAAACATAGTAATTCACAGGAGCATCGTGAAAAATATCATCCTCCATTATTGAAAACTTATTCTGCATTAATAAACTAATAATATCTTTTTTGCTGAAATAACTAAGATAATTTATAATTCCAAACCGTTTCATAATCTTAGGAACTAAAACATTTATTTTTTTTAGAAAAGGCACAGGTTCTGAATAACAATCAGTTGCTGTAATAAGGTAACCATTGGGCTTTAATAATCGATATGCTTCGGTTAAAATGGTATCTGGTTCCTTAACAATATGTAACACATTGAACAAAAGTATTGCATCAAATGTATAATCTTTATACTGTAAATAATATCCATCTGCTGTTTGAAAATCAGCGTTACTAACTGATAGTCTTAATGCTTTTTCCTTTGCGATAGATATCATTTTAGGAGAAATATCTACTCCAACAACACTATTTACTTTGTCTGCTATCCCTAAAGATATAATACCTGTCCCACAAGCTATTTCTAAAACCCTATAGTCACTTCCCAATACTTTTTTTGATTTTTCTATAGACAATTTATATGTTTCTTCAAATTTAGACGTTTTATCATAGTTTTCCGCAATTTTTTCCCATAGGATTCTTTCTTTAATTATTCTTTCATTTTCTTGTGAATTTATTTTAATCATATTTATATTTCATCTCTCTTTCCTCCGATAACATCGTTCACATAAAACTACAACTACTACCGAAAATACGTTAGAGTATATTGTAATTACTATTTTCCCTTTAATTTTTAATATTTGTAATGACTATGTTGGGTTTTATTAATCATTTAAAGACTTCTCCTTTTTATGCATCTATTATCATATAAACATTTTATTTCAACACCTAACCATATAAATATAGTAGGTATAAATAAAATAATAAGAAAAATCATATGGTATATTAATGGTGTTGTTCTTTGAAGTGCAGCATTTGAAGATTCACTAATAAATAAATATGGTATCCAAACATATAAATTTTCAAAACATCGTGGAGATGCTACTTTATCTATTATAATAAGTATTAAATAGCAGATAAAAACAGATAAAAAATTTTTAGTTTTAGACTTTTCTTTAGTTAATGACGTACCAAATACAATATATAAAATTATAACTGTAGTTCTAATTATACATTCAGCAAAGTAAGGATTGTACGGTTTGTACATTCCCCAATAGTTAGGAAATCCAGGTGTGTTATAAATAATAGCTGAATTGCTATAATCATATATATCACCGTGTATATTCCATGTAATTATAATGGCTACGGAACTAAGAATTGTTTGTATTAAAAATGATTTTAAATTATTTTTTACAATAATAGGTGTAGGTTTTGAAAATATTATGTATATAAGCAGAATTGCAACAAGTAAAATTTTAATCATAAAAAACATAAAAAACTCCTTTTCCAGATGATTATTCAAAATTTAATTTTAAAACCCTCTTAAAAATTCATTCAAATACATTATAATACATAACATGTAATATTTACAATTGATATATAAATTAAGAATAGCAAAATAACAGAAATCGATCCAAATATAATCAAATTCTGTTTATCCAACGCAACTTCAGCATTTGTGAATCTGCCCATCATTATAGACATCATAATCTTAAATTAGAGAAGTGGGATAGTTTTGGTCAGTGCTTATTTTACAGTAAGTTCATTTTTTAACTTTAATATAGTGTTCTCATCAAGCCCTGTTATTTCAATAATAAAAGGAACATCTAAACCTTTAGTTATTAGATTTCTTGCAGTTTTTTTTAGACCTTCTTCTATGCCTTTTCTTTCAGCCGCTTTTATTTCAGATTTTTGAACTCGTAGCAATTTGAGGTCATTTTCATACAATTCTCTTTCTTCTTTATTCAGGTACATTATATCGAGAGTTTCAATTGCTTTACGTACCTCTTTGTCTACTGCTAATTCCGGTGGGATATTATCTTTATCTATTTCATATGCTTTATTTAAAAATGTAGTCCATCTATCAAGCGTAGTCTTTATATCTTTATAGTCCTTATCAAATTTCCCTAATTCTATAAAATGCATATCAAATATATCCGACAGTTCTTTAGCACTTTTTCTATTATAGATGCCATATGAATTATGAAAATCTTTTTCATCTAGGTAATTAAAATCTAATATGTTTATTGATACTGTTTTTCTTAATGTTTCAAAATATTCCCCACTCTCTATTTGGTCTGTATACACTTTTGACCAATAGTACAATGACCTTTTATCGTAATAGCCTTGTTCTGCAATCTGCATTTCAATATCGAACCATGTGCCCTTTTCATCTACTGCTTTTATATCAAGTATTGTCATTTTGCCTTTTTTATAATTTGCTATATTATATGGATTTTTAAGTTCCACACTTTTTATTTGTTTATCTTCAGGTAATATTGAATTTATAAAAGATATTAGTAGATCTTTATTCTCTTCACTACCAAAAAGTTTTTTGAAAGCAAAATCTACTTTTGGATTAATTCTACACATTTTTTACCCCCCTCGCTTTCTTGGACTAGGTAACTTCATTGTACATTACCCTATAAGTAGTATTATACCACCAGATACTATTTTTACAAACCTATAACTGTCAAAACAATACAAGCATTATTTAGCTAATTCCAGTAAAAATAACTAAAATATATTAATCAGTACCTTGCAATAAACAATACTAAATGCTATATTATACTTATTAAAACATAAAATAGTAACTGCAACCTACAAGGGGTGTGATTTGATGAACACACAATTAAAGAAAGGTATCCTGGAGCTATGTGTATTAGCTGTATTAGACAGAAAAGATTGTTATGGCTATGAACTAGTAAATGAAATTTCGAAAAATATTGAGATTTCTGATGGTACTATTTATCCAATACTTAGGAGACTTAATCAAGAAGGTTACTTTACAACATACCTTCAGGAATCTCAAGAAGGACCTCCTAGAAAGTACTATAAGTTAACTGCACTCGGTAAAAATACAAAAGAAGAACTTTTAAAAGAATGGTTTGATTACGTTAATGAGGTTAATAATATTGTAATGGAGGGGTGTTCAAATGAATAAGCGGGAATTTTTACACATTTTAGAAATGTCTCTTAGAGATTTTACTGATGAAGAGAAAAGAGAAATAATATACGACTATGAGGAGCACTTTAGAATTGGTGATCAAAATGGAAAAAGTGAAGATGAACTTATTAATGAACTTGGTGACCCAAATAACATAGCTAATCAATATAGAACATCAAATTATAAAGAAAATAGTGAAATTCCAAAGAATAATAAAGAAGAAGATAGACCAATTATTGTATCTATGATTGCGGCTTGTGGTTTATTAGTATTCAATCTTATGTTTATTATGCCGTTTATTGGTATAGTTGGAGCCGTTATAGGATTATTCGCTGGATCTATCGCATTAATTTTAAGTGGAATAGGCGTGACTTTTGGCATGGTTTTAGCACCTTTTTTTCCACAATATATTATTGTACCAAATGGAGTTTCATGTTTAGCAATGATACTTTTTGGCATAGGAACCGTTGCACTTGGTTTATTATTTTTAATAGGAATGTATTATGTAGGTAAATATTTTTATAAAGGAACAGTTAAATATATTAATTGGAATTTAAAAATTATAAAGGGTAGGTGAGAAATTTATGAGTTTTTATAAAAAATTTAATATTAAGCAAATAGTAATATACCTTTTAGGAATAATGTTTATAACCTTTGGTCTAGGAACTTTGATAATGTTTAGAACAGGCACAAATTTCTTAAAAGCAACAAAATCTAGCCAAACTATAGATGATACTAAAACTTCAAGCCTTGCGGGTATAAATGAGATTGACGTGGATGTTTCCTCTGCCGCTATAAATATAATTCCAGAAGGTACCTCACAGGTTAAAGCACATTTTTATGGAGATGTTACCTCAAGCAGTGATTATTCAAAACCTGAAATCCAATGCTATCAATCTGGTAATACTCTAGTTATAAAGGAAGTTGATAACAATCACCTAACCTTTGGCTATTTTAACTCAAATGTTAAACTGGATGTGTACATTCCCTCTGATTATAACAAAGATGTTAAGTTGGTCTCTGCTTCAGGAGACATAAATGTTAATGGGCATAAATTTAGTAAGCTTGATTGTAATCTAAGCTCTGGAACACTAAATATGAATAATGTTAGCGCTGATACCTTTAATTATTCAAATAGTTCAGGAGATTTAAAAGCTGACACATTAAATACAAAGACTACTACTTTGGATTCGTCTTCAGGATCTATTAATATTAATATGTTTAGTGGTAATTTAACGTCTGAAAGTTCTTCTGGTGATTCAAATATAGCTTATGCAAATTTTAATAATAACATAGACATGCATTCTTCCTCTGGGGAAATTGTGCTTACGCTTCCTAATTCTGCTCAATTTAATTTAGATGCTGACGCAAGTTCAGGAGATATAACTTGTGACTTCCCAATAACCGTTTCTGGAAAGAATGATGACCATAAACTTCAAGGAGTTGTTGGAAACGGCAAAAACAATATAAAATTAGATGGTTCTTCTGGAGATATAAAAATACTTCATTAGTTTTTTGAAATATATTAACCAAACTTTACTTGCTAATAAGCATTTGAGGTATTATAATTTGACTATGTATTGTTTTCCATAAAATACCTTACCAAGTAAAACTAATCCGTTTAGCATAAGCTACACGAAATAAGGGGGATTTAAAAATGAAAATTATAGCTTTGGAATTTTATAAAAATGGGGAAATGAAAGAATCATTTGCTCTAGGTGGTTCTTTAGCAGCAGAAAATGTAGATCAATCTAAAATATATCCAGCTAGTCTACAAAACTACTTAATAGATACTGGGAAAGAGCTTATTTTAGTAGATACAGGATTACCAATTGAAACGCCAGCCTTTGAACGAACTCCTGATTTAATGTTATATATGGGAGAAAAAATTGCTGACTTTGTAACTGCCCTAAAAAATGTTGGATATGAGCCTTCTCAAATAGACAAGGTAATAATTACTCATAAACATCCTGATCATACTGGAGAATTAAGATTATTTAACAATGCAAAAATTTATATATCTAAAACAGAAGCAGATTCTATGGGCTTAGAGGGTGAAAACATAATTAAGGTGAATTTTGAAGATGGCAAATATAAAAACTTTGAGAGCAGTAAGAAAATAGCTGAGGGAATTGTTATGTTACCTGCTCCTGGGCATACTACAGGAAATTCCATAGTTGTTGTAGAAGCTAATGACTTATTTTATATGATTCATGGAGATATAACTTATACTGATGAGGCCCTAAAAAGAAATGAACTGTCCGTGGTATTTGAAGATAAAGAATTGGCTAAGATTAGCCTATCAAATGTTAGAGAATTTATTCAACAAAATCCTACAGTTTACTTATCAACCCATACTCCTGAAGGTTTAAATTCTTTAGAAAAAAATTTAATTATGAAATTATAATTATTTTACCTGAAAAAATATTGCAAAAAGAACTTCCTATTGTGGAAGTTCTTTTCATTTTAACTTAATAGTTTACCCCAACTTAAAGCGCCAAATATACCATCTGGAACTAAACCATTAGCCTTTTGCCATGCTTTTACACTATTAGCTGTAATCGCTCCGAATATACCGTCAATAGCAATTCCCATTCTAAACTGAATCAATCTAGTTGGCAGTGGTTCATGATAAGGCAATCCACACAATGGTTCTGCATATATTTGAGCAGTTGCATTTACACATTGTGGTCCCCATATTCCATCAATGGAAATGCCCACAATTTCTTGAAATTGTTCTATTTTACCAGTTGTTAATGGTCCTTGTATTCCATCTGTTACTAGTCCTGCATGTGTCATAGCATTTAATTGACATTGAATAATATAAACAGTTGGATTTCCTGGAATAGGTGGTGGTCCTTGTAAAACCTCATCATCATAATAATCCATATCTACTTGCGAATTAGAAATTCCATTAACAGTTCCGGTGGAGGAGTACTGAACGCCTGCATATCCTCCTATATTTATTGGGGGTGTGCTTGGCTGTGCTATCCAAATTTTATTTATTGGCAAACCAGTATTATCAGCAATACTATGATAACTATAGAATATCAAATTAGAATTTTCGGCCATAAATTGATTTATAAAATCGTAATCTGGATTACTCACTTCATAATCTAAACAAGGTTTTAAATCCTGTTGATATTTACTTGTAATATTCATAAAGTGTTGATATTCATCTATAGGACTATTTTTTTCTGCAAAATGATAAAAACCAACTAATATTCCTGCAGCCTTTGCACCTTGATATTGGGAATCCATTAGCGGATTGGTATAAGTGACTCCATCAGTGGCTTTTATATATACCATTTGAATACCACTATTTTTAACCGCATTCCAATCTGTCACATTTGTACCTGAATATACATCTATTCCTTGATACATTTTTATATCACTCCATTCAGAAATATATGGCTTATACCAGATGTCATAGTTGACATGCTATATCAATATGTGGTGTGACAGCAATTTGTGCAAAAGAATATTAGTAATAATTACATTAAAATCTTCTTCATGTTTTAGCCTAAATTATTTAGGCATATTCAAAAAAATAACTAGTCAGTATTCTAGTCTATTTTGCGCCATGCGACGCCTTCCGAACCCTTCGATAGCACAACTATCGGCGGAACCTACCTCCTTGCCTGACACAAAATATACTAGAATCTTTGACTTGTTATTTTCTTTCATATGCCTTATTTCTACTGTAAAGTATCGAAACTATATCCCTTTGATTTTAAGTATTGAATTACTTGAGGGAGAGCTTGTACTGTTGTTGCTTTTGCACCAGCATCATGCATTAAAATTACAACAGTATTTTGTGTAGTATATTTTTTTAGATTATTTAATAAAATTGGAACAGGCAAATCATATCCATCTGCGTCTCCAGTTTCATCGTTCCAATCAATAAATCTATACCCCGCCTTAGTAACTGCATCTCTAAAAGGTACTAATTTAGGACCGAAAGAACCTCCTGGAAATCTAACAAGTTTTAAATTATAGCTTGGACCTAATATAGACATTAAAATATCTTGGCATTTATTTATATCATTCACAAAAGTTGCAGGTGATTCTCTATAATTTAACTGATGACTATAAGTATGGTTTCCAACCACTTCCCCATCAGAAACTTCTTCTCTTACCAAGTTACTATACTTTTCAGCATTTTTACCTATTAAAAAGAAACTTGCCTTTATATTATTTTGATTTAGTATCTGCAATATTTTTTCAGTATTAACAGACGGACCATCATCAAAAGTTAGATATGCAATTTTTGTACCATCGGTTCTTTTATCAGTCCAAGGAGTATACTGCCCTCCAGACTCATTTTCATTAGTATTTTTAGGTATAATACTCTCACGCTTGTTCATTTTATAATTATTACGCTGTTGTTGTTTATGTTTCAATGTTTTTACCGCTTGTTTTTTACTTAATAAAATAAACAAAGTACCTATACACATTGCTAATAGTAGTCCTATTATTATCTTCTTTTTAAGTTTTTGTTGTCTGTTTATATTAAGCATAAATTTAACTCCTCATATGACTTTTAAAGCCATATTCCATTTTTTTAATTTTCTTATGTATTGTGCTCCATTAGTATACTACCTTTGATTATACTTTTTATACTTCACATATACAATGGATAAAAAAATGGGAATAAAATATGAAAATATTCCCAATAGTATATGAAAAACTAGATTTAACTTAAAACTAATACATTTTTCCCTTGAAAAGCAATGCCTACTTCAATAATGTCCGTAACACCCCTATCCGTTAATTCCCTCTTGTAGTCTTTTTCTTTTATTTGCTTCAGAGCAGCCTCTACAGCTTTTTCTAAATCTTCTAAATCTTCTTCATCTACTTTTTTAAATTCAATTATTATGCCTTTTTTGTTTATATCCTTTGGTATTATCATAACATCATATCTTCCATAGCCACTTTCACCATTGGACTTCACTTGATACTCTTCCCCAAGTCCTACTAACATTCCAAGCACCAATGCATGATATACTTTTTCGCTTTCCCCGCCACCAGTGTCAAAATAACTTACACTGCTTAATACAAATTCCTTTAGTATTTTCCCAAAAGTCTTTATATCACCATTAACAAGAGCTTTTAACATTATGTTCAATTTTTCACTACTTATATTGTCATTAAACCAACTTAATATTATTTCTTCATACAAATATTTCACTTCTAAATTAGGTATTTTTAAGCTACAGTAAATTCGACCTCTTCTTATTTCCTTATTAGAGGCTTTTAAATATCCGCTAAAAAGAAGAAAACTCCAAAGATTTTCTGTGCTACTTTTTATATCATTCATTACTACATCTTCATTTATAAACTTTTCTAATTCCTTGTCTTCAATTAAAGCTTCTAGTTCTTTTTTTACACCTTCACCGCCTTTAGTTAAAACATTTCTAACTAAATCGTTACTACTAGTGTTTACCCAATAAGGTCTAAGACCCTCCTCTGAATTTTTTGCATAGTTAAGTATTGACCATGGATTATAGATTACATTATCGCCAAAAGCATAGCCGTTGTACCATTCTTTTACTTCATCTATTCCAGATGTTATATTATAATATTTAAAAATTTGTTCTACGTCAGCTTCCAAAAAACCAAAACTATCACTATAGCTTTCTTTTAAAATAGAATATACTTCAATATTATTTAATCCAGAAAAAATACTTTCCTTAGCTATTCTAAGTATGCCTGTCATTACTGCCTTTTCAATGTATTCGTTGTCCTTTAGTGCAGCACTTAAAAAATTCCTCATAAACTCAATAACATTATCATAATAATCATTAAGGTATCCACTTTGTATTGGTACATCGTATTCATCTATTAGTATTATAGTTTTTTGTTTATGCCATCTGCTCAAATATTCACTTAAATTTTTTAGACTTTTTAGATAGACTACATTTTCCGCTTTTCCTTTTAATATGCTTTCATATTCTTCTTTTTCCTCTTCATCTAGAACTTCTGAACTTAATATCTGTTTATGCTTTCTAAATTCTTTAGTTATAAGAAGCTCTAAACCTCTTTTACAATCTTCCCAGTTATAATATTTTTCGTCTTTAAAAGTTATATAAATAACAGGATATTTCCCTTGATGCTCCATAATATCCTTCTGCTCTGCTACCTTCAGTGAATTAAAAAGATACTTTGTATCTTCAGTGCTCTTCTCATAAAAGTACTTAAGCATAGTCATGTTAAGAGTTTTCCCAAAGCGTCTAGGTCTAGGAATTAAAAGTACTGTACTGCCATCATCTATTATTTCTTTTATAAAAAGACTCCTGTCTACATAATAATATTCGTCTTCTATTATCCTTTTAAAATCGCTTATACCTATAGGGATTTTCTTCATTACATCTCACTTCCTAGCTTTTTAGATAATCATATATATTATAATTCATTTTGTTCTAAAAATCTTTAAAATATTGTATTTGTTATTTTTAATAGTAAAAATTAAAGAAAGCACAGGTTTACAATATTATAGATTAACATAATATTTTATATGTAAACCTATAGTAATGGGGGTTTTGCCATACTTAATGGAATTTCATATATCCACAGCAATTTCGCTGTTCCGCCTTTGGAAATGCTGGCGCCCCCCCCTCCTAGGATGGGACAAGGACAATAATTAAATAAATACATAGTAAATAGACTGGCAAGTTATTTGCCAGTCTATTTACTATCATATTAACACTCCAAAATGTTAATTATTCTATCCGCTTGATTTGCTAAATGGTTACTATGCGTAACCATCATTACAGTTTTTTTATACTGTTTGCTTAAATCCTTAATTAGATTAAATGCTATTTCAGCAGCTGCAGAATCTAAAGATCCAGTTGGCTCATCTGCAAGAATGATATCCCCTGGTTTGAGTATTGTTCTTGCCAGTGCCACTCTTTGCTGTTCACCACCTGAGAGGGTATTAACCTTTTCATCTTTAAAGTCTTCTAAATGAACCTTTTTTAATATTTCCTCTATTATTTTATCCTTTTCCTTGTTAGAGATATTAGAGAAATTCATTGCAAGAAAAAGGTTCTGATAGATTGTCATATCATTGATTAATGCAAATGATTGAAATAAGTAATTAATTGTATTGCGTCTTAGAATTGTAGCTCCCTTGCTTTCTATTTTAGGAATTTCTTTTCCTTTTAGCTTAATCTGACCTGCATCTCTTGATTCTAAAAGGCCTATCATATTTAGGAGAGTTGATTTTCCACAACCACTTGGTCCAACAATTGAAATAAACTCCCCGTCTTCAACGGACAAATTTAGATTCTGAAAAATATATCTTTTCCCAAATTTCTTTGTAACATTTATTACTTCTATTGCTTTTGCCATAATTCTACTCTCCTTTAAAAGCCATACGTATGTTTTCAATTTCACATTTAGTCATATACCTTGAAAAAATAAGTATCTGAATAACTGCCAAGATAAGCATTAACAGAAATCCAAACTTAGAACCTACAATAAGCATAATAAGTAGCTCAATGCATATAACAGAAACAAGCATAATAAGTGGCATGCGATATAAATTAATAAATCCATAGCCTAAAAATTTCTTAACATTAA
>Ga0255360_1000168_pt1 | contig 18250 bp, 17 predicted proteins | sample GFST50metaG_FD_186004 | JGI IMG/M metagenome (GOLD analysis project Ga0255360, IMG submission 186004) | Peat soil microbial communities from Stordalen Mire, Sweden - G.F.S.T50 | ecosystem: Environmental > Terrestrial > Soil > Wetlands > Peat | place: Sweden: Norrbotten County, Stordalen Mire... | reverse complement strand
AGCCAATTTTAAATAATGTTAACTTTAAAGTAATGCCTGGAGAAACTGTAGCTCTAGTTGGTCCTACTGGTGCAGGAAAAACAACTATTGTAAACCTCATAAGCAGATTTTACGACTGTTTAGCTGGCGAAGTATTAATAGATGGTAAGAACGTTAAACATGTAGACCTTGAATCCTTAAGGTCTCAAATGGGGATTATGCTTCAAGATACCTTCTTGTTCTCAACCTCCATAAAAGAAAATATACGCTATGGTAAACTGGATGCTACGGACGCAGAAGTTATTGCAGCTGCTAAAGCCGTTAATGCCCATGACTTCATTACCAAATTAAAAAATGGCTATGATACTGAAGTTAATGAAAGAGGTTCTAGACTTTCTGTTGGTCAAAGACAACTTATTTCCTTTGCTAGAGCACTACTAGCAAATCCAAGAATATTAATTCTAGACGAAGCTACTTCAAATATTGATACACATACAGAAAAACTTGTCCAAGAAGGTATTAGTACTCTTTTATATGGAAGAACCTCCTTCGTTATTGCCCATAGACTTTCAACTATAAGAGACGCTGATAAAATTATGGTTATTTCAAATGGGAATGTATCGGAAGCAGGAACCCATGAAGAACTTATTAAGCTTAAAGGACATTATTATGACTTGTATATGGCTCAGTATAAGTTCCTTAGTGAAGGAGCTTAATTAACAAATGACCGTATCCTAAAAAGGATACGGTCATTCTAAACTGTTTTTGTCTATTTGAAATATGTAAATTAAGTTCTTTTTCACAATATGCTTTTATTATAAATTAATTGTCTTTGATGTGAAACTGTTCATTTTGCCTATAAACATTCGGAAAGTGAAAAATTAAATAAATACACTTAATCTTGAAATTGCTTTTCAGTATAAGAATTAGGACAACTCAAATTACTATTTACATTACATACATTCATATTTATATTATAGTTTATTGGTACTAACGCTATAGTACAATTTTTACTTTTATACTACTCGTTCACCTTACAGCCACATGTGATACAAAATTTGCTATCATCTGATAATTTTGTACCACATTGTTTACAAAACATAATATGACTGTCATTTTTAAATGTATGATTATCTGATTTCTTTTCTACTTTTTTATTTCTATTTAATACAGATAAGGAATAAAAAAACATTATTACGCCATATATTAACGGTACCATTCCTAGTAGTATTTTTGAATTTTGTGAATTATCAGTATAAACCATATTAGAATGAGAATTACTATATGAAATACTATAAAATACAATCCCAATTCCCAAAATTGATAAAATAACTCCTAAACCCATCCAAATATAAGTTCCATCTATATTAATGTAGTTAACTTTACTATTTTTCTTTTTAGTGTTATTAAGAAACATAATTATGATAGGAATTGATATACACAACAAACTTTGTATATTCATTAAATGATCTGTAGTTCTATAAAAATCGTCAGTACTAAAAAAAATTAACGCAATTACAAACCCTATAAATCCCCATCCAATTGGATTTAATTTATTTAGAAAAGCTATTACCATAAATATTGCAACAAAAGTAACAAAAGTAACAGAATAAATTGATTGTCCATTATCTTCTAAAAGTTTGTTTATTAACAAATCATAAAGCTCAAAAAAACTATAAGCTGCTGATATAGTTGTTAAAGATATAATATAGACTTTCCACTCATCAAAAATATCTTTTCGTTTGAGTATTATAAAAATATTAGTAGCCAACAATAAAAGCATGATAATAAAAATAAAATTAGACATTAATAACACTTCCTTTAAAATTAATTTTTTATATAATCTTTTTTCACTTCACTTGTTTCACCTCTAGCATCAGCTTTAAACCAAGTTACTATCTTATCACTTCTAGCATTATTTTGATTCTTTATTTATAATATCAATTTTAGTAAACTTTTCTTTAAACTTATACGCAGTAATATACGATTCCATATCAGGATTTATATCAATATCATAGCAAAAATGACTAACTTGTACTATTTCATCAATCCCATCATTATCAATAGCTCCAAAAACAATTTCCTTTTCATTTAATTGTTCTACACTTGTCTCTACACATTTGTCATCAACAATTTCTTTATGACACAAAGGACATACTGTAGCTTTTACATCAATTTATGAAGAACAATAAGGCCATTTTTTTGTATTAATTTTTTTGCTATAAATCTACCAGTTTTTATAGTTACCTCTCCTGTCCCTTTAATAACCTTTAATAACCTTTAAAATCAATGCAATTATTCCAATTACAAGTAATATTATTCCAAGTGGTGGACAAACAAATAAGAAAATTGAACCTAAAAGTAATAGAACGAATGTCATTTTATATATTCTTCTTTGTGATTCCTTTTACATCGTAGTCCTTTTTGTGGTTTAATATTTATTAATAACATAAATAAAAAAGCAAAAGAGGAATGAAATGTCTAATGCTTTTATTATAGCAGAAGATTTACCAATTGCAACAACTTCTTTAATAGACTTACGTATTTTGTTAATTTTGACTCTGCCACAAATTAAGCATATTGTTGAATTTATAGCTTCAACGTCACAAGGTTATTTTGTTGGTAAAGTAGTAGATATAGAAAAACTTTCTCCAACGCATAGAACTTGTGTTGGTAAATTTTTATCTAAAATCCCTTCTGATGAACTTATTATAAAAAGTAATTCATCAGAAGGGATTTTATCTAGTCTGAAGATGAGTTGTATATTTATAAGTCGCAATTTTCTTAAATTGCATATCTATCATCTTTTACTATTTCATCTACACTTAAAGACTTATTAACCTCTGTCATAGAAATTGGATTTAATATTTGCTCTAAGTCTTTAGAAGTTAGAATTCCCTGGTTCAAAACAATTTTTTTAACCTCTACACCAGTTTTTAATGCCTCTTTTGCAATATCAGCTGCTTTTTTATATCCAATATAAGGGCATAGTGCTGTTGCTATTCCAACACTGCTATTTAAAAGTTCTTCACATCTTTCCTTATTAGCAGTAATTCCTATAATACAGTTATCTCCAAAGGTCATTGTAGCATTTTTTAGGGTTTCAATGGATTCAAATAAGTTGTAGAAAAGAACAGGTTCAAAGGCATTAAGTTCTAGTTGACCTGCTTCTGCTGCCATAGTTATTGTAAAGTCATTTCCTATAATATTAAAAGCTACTTGAGAAACTACTTCTGGAATAACAGGATTTATTTTACCTGGCATAATTGATGATCCGTTTTGCCTTGCAGGTAGGTTAATTTCACCTATGCCAGTTTTAGGACCACTTGACAATAATCTTAAATCATTTGCCATCTTAGAAAGATTAACTGCACATGTTTTTAATACACCTGACACACTTACAAATCCATCAAGATTTTGGGTTGCATCAATTAAATCTTCTGCTTGTGTTACATTAAGCCCAGTTACTTTTCTAAGGTTAGAGGTAATATTTCTTAAATATTCTGCACTTACATTAATAGAAGTTCCAACGGCTGTTGCTCCAATATTTAAAGTAAGCATTTCCTTTTGAACTTTATTCAATCTATTAATATCACGTTTTATCATTGATGAGAATGCATGAAAGGATTGACCGAGTCTAATTGGAACTGCATCTTGAAGTTGAGTACGCCCCATTTTTATAATATTATCAAACTCTAAAGCTTTTAACTCAAGAGCATTATACAAACGCTCTAGTTCTGCAACTGCTTTTGGCAACATTTTTAGAATTGTAATCTTTCCAGCAGTTGGGAACACATCATTAGTGGACTGAGCCATATTTACATGATCATTAGGATGGATAATACTATACTCCCCTTTAGCTTTTCCTAGCAACTCAAGAGCACGGTTTGCAATAACTTCATTAGCATTCATATTTGCTGAAGTACCTGCACCCCCTTGAATGGGATCAACTATAAATTGATCGTGATACTTTCCTGAAATTATTTCATCACAAGCAATTATAATTACATTTGCAATTCTGCTATTTAATTTTTTTGCATCTCTATTTGTAATAGCTGCTGCTTTTTTTATCTCAGCAAGACTAACTATAAACTCTGGGTGAATTGTTCTATTTGTAATATGAAAATTATTTTTAGCTCTTAAGGTTTGAACACCATAATAAACATCCATTGCTATTTTCATACTTCCTATCGAATCAGATTCTATCCTTGTTTCCATATAAAATTCCTCACTTCCATATTTTCATACTTTTATTATAGTGAGGTTATCATGCTTTGATATATATGTAAATGACTAAAGAAAAATTGCGAATAAAAGCTAAAAATAAACACGTTATACTTAATTTTAATTAAGTAATATGTATTTTAAGTTAATATTATAAAGTGTACATTTTAGGCATATAAAAAAAGAAATACAGTTTATTTTCTTAATTAACATTATAAAAAATCGTTGTATATTTGTATTAAAAACTTTATTATATTAATATATGAATAATATCACACTGGTATAGATAAAAGAAAAGAGGTGAATTATTAGTTAGGGATAAATAAAAAGGCTCCCATCTAACTAATACTAACATATGGATAAAGTTGATTTGAAACTTATTGAACTTTTACAAAAAAATGCACGCTATTCACTTAAACATTTAGCAGAAGAAGTATTTTTATCAACTCCAGCCGTTTCAACACGTATTTTAAAGCTAGAAGAAACAGGGGTTATTACAGGATACTCTGCACAAGTTGATCCACTAAAATTAGGCTATAACATTAAGGCATTTATAAACTTAGAAATGTCCCCAAAATTAAAACCAGAATTTTATCCTTTTGTAGCAGCATGTCCAAATGTACTTGAATGCAACTGTGTAACAGGAATGTATTCAATGCTTATAAAGGTAGCCTACCACACAACTGTAGAACTTGATACATTTATCGGAGAGTTGCAAAAATTTGGAAACACTCAGACACAAATCGTATTTTCTACAGCAGTTGAACATAGGGGAATTGATGTTTCCACTTGATTTAATTGAAAATTGAAAGTGAAGAATATTTTTCTTCACTGTGTTCAGAAAAACTAAAATTTAAGTCTACCATTTGTTTCATAAAAGTGTTCATCTTCTTCTCTATACTGCTCATACATAAATTGTTGGAATTTCAAAAGAACTTTTTCCATATTTAACTTTTCATGCTCTAAAACTTCACTTTTTTCAACTTAAGTAAACTTTGAAGCCATTGTTTGTATATCATTTTGAGCAATAAGGTAGTCATACTGTAGCGTTTCAAATATTTTATTATGCATAACAAGCTTACCATCATTTTCTGATAAAATTCCATACATAATTCCTTTTTCATAAACAAAAGGATTATAAGAAACTTGTTTGCCTTCAACTAATATTTTATGCACAACTTTTTTTATTTCATCATAGTTTTCAACATTTTTAATAACATCATCAAAAAGGGTATTATTCTCATTCAAAGTCATTTTTATAAATTTTTCCAATCCTTCTAAGGTCCATTCTTTATAAAGATATTCATCTATATTTTTACAAATTCTACTTACAAGATAAGGATATCCATTAGTAAAGTTTCTTATTTCCTTAGCCATAAGTTTTACATCCATAGATATGTTTTTTTCATTTGCATACCCACTTAGCATTGTTTCTATTTCCTCTGAAGAAAAGGACATATCTATTTTAGAATCCGCTACTACATCCAAATGCTTTTTTTCAGAGGTATATTTAAACAAATATTTCAAATATATTTTTACCTTCTATTCAAATATACTTTTTAATTCCATAGATAACCCTGTAAATATAACAGAACTAACACTATCATCTTTTGAAAAAAGAACTGGTTCATTATAAGTTTGTGTTTCTTCATTAAATTCAAATATATGCACATTTTTATTTTTGGAGGATACTATCCAATATTCTTTAACCCCAAATTTCATATATAAATTAAGTTTTTTTATATAATCATCTGAAGCATTAGATGGCGATACTACTTCAACAACTAGATTGGGAACTCCATTAAATTCATTTTTAGTTATATCAAAGTTATCACATAAAACAAATAAGTCAGGCTGAACTCTTTTTATTTCTTCATTTTCTTTTTGCAAAACAATATCAAAAGGTGCAACAAAGGGTTTGCAGGCTTTTCCTTTGAAATATTGCTTAAATTGAAATAACAAATTCCCAATTATATTTTGATGTTGCAAAGTAGGTGTAGCTTGTAGTATTATTTCTCCGTCTATAAACTCAGCTCTATCAACATCTTTTGTTATTTCTAAAAATTGTTCATACGTACATTTTTTATTTTTATGTAATGCCTCGCCCATAGTAATCACTCCCTTAGTTTTTTCACCTTTTGACAAAAGTTGTTATTTTGCCATACTTCCTTGTTCTATTTAAAATACTTTGACAATTCTTGTATATCTTCTAAATCAAAAATATCTGTTGCAATGACATCAATGGTTTCTTCAGGCAATTTCTTTATATCTTCTTTATATTCATTCGGAACACTTTTGAACTTTTTAATAAGCAATTTTATAAGAATTTCTGCTTTCCCTTCAGCCTTACCTTCAGCCTTACCTTCAGCTTTTCCTTCTTCCTTTCCCTCTGCTTTTCCTTCTTCCTTTAACATTCTACCTATTTCAGTCATACTTATCACCCCTATAAATTTTTTCTTAGAATAGCTATCACCAAACTTCTCAAACAATGCATACAGCAGTGTTAAGCATTGTAATTTCTCTGTATCTTCTGAAATATTTTCTGCTAATTCTATACTTTTAATTGTTCTTTCACTTCTAGATTCTTTACCGCCCATTAATGGCACTAATGTTAATGTTAGAATATCCTCACTAGTTAGATGTTCTTTATTAAATATCTTTTTGCGCAGATACCTTAATTTTTCATCTCCATCTAAATCTTTCATAAAAAAAGCTTCAATTTTATATTGTATTGTACCTGCATCAATTTGTGTTACTACATTCTCTATATCCGCCGAATACACAACTACAGTTCTAATTTTTCTTTTTTCTTTATAAAATAATGAAGCATCGTAATATAAAAATCTTTTTATATCTTCTTTTTTATCCGTTGTCTGAAATTCAAAATGAAGATAATTTCCGTCATCAGTGTAAAACAAATAATCTGTGTAATTTGTTTTGATATCAACATTTTTAATTTCAGTTTCCGCTGGTGCTATTATCTTAGTATTGATACCAAAAAATTTTACTGCATTATCTTTGAAAAATTCCATAGCTTTTTTCATCACTGCATCTTCAATTTTATTATAATCCATAGTGACCCTCACTTTCTAGTTGTTTCATTAATATTTTATCCAACTAGAAACTGTATATACAAACATTAGTTCTTTTTATTTTAAAAAAATCCTTTAAAAGTCTGGGATACCTATAATAATAAATCTTTAATAAAGGTATGTCTTACACTAGGCATACCTTTATTTATTGCGTTACTGCAGGAACTAACTTAATTTTTTTAATATTTATTATTTAAACTCTACCTTCTTCATCACATTCATAAATGCCGCCGCTATAGAAAATATCACACTGAAAATCACCAAAACTATCATGGGATTTACATTACTCACTGTGCCCTTTTCCAAGTATTGTACGGATTTTATTATCCATCTGTTTGGAGTAAATGTGCTTAATAGCTGTAAACCCTTAGGCATTTTATCATAAATTATAAAAGTTCCACCTATTAGTGATAAAATTAAACTTATTGCTGCTGCAAATAAATTTGCATAAAGTTCTTTGTTAAATATACAAGCTATAAATGTTCCAAAGGTGGTCATAAGAAGTGTTAATAGTAAGCCGTAACAAAGCAAAATTCCAAAAGAAGTTTCAAGCCTCATACCCAAAATATTTGTAATTGTAATAGCTATAACTAGCTGTATATAACTGAATACATAGTTATACAATATATTTCCTAATATATATTTGAATTTTTTGTTTGGTGAATACATAAATCTATAGAAGGTATTTTCTTCTCTATCCCTTAGCATTACTGCTGCATTCACAACTGTTGTTATTAAAAGAACTGTGGCTAAGAATGACATTATTCTTTCTTCCTTTGACAGCGTTCCACTTTGAATTTCACTAATTGCACTTTCCATATTTATTGGTTTGTTGCTTACTAAATATATTTCAACAAGTTTTTTCATCATATCATTAGTTTTAGTATCCTTTACATTATAAAAACTAAAATAATTATCTATTTCTTTTGCTTTATTTTTCTTAAAGCTTCTATTTAAAGTTATTACACCATCATATTTACCCAGAATTGTTTCAGTCTTTATTAGCTTGTCATCAGTAATGGTTACTTTAATTCCTTTTGTATTTTCTAATAATGAAATTATTCTGTTTCCTTCCTGAAAATCAACATTTTTTACTATACCTAAATTTAAAGACGGAGTGCTTATATAGTTTACGAACATAGCTAAAATAATAGTAATAACTGGTATCAACAAATTTATAACAAACTTTTTTTTACTGCTTAATGCTCTTTTAAAATTTGAAACAAACACAAGAAATATAACTCTCATTATAAAAAAGCCTCCTTTTTAAATGAAATTACAGATAAAACTGAAAATACAATTGCTATAACTAAAGTAACAACTATTGAATATATAAGAATGGTTATGTCATTATCGTAAACAGCTGCAATAAGCCCCTTGTTTATCCAGGTAAAAGGAGATATATAGGATATTTTTTCAAAGGTATCACCTAAAGAACCTGCTGGAAAAAATGTTCCTCCCAAAAGTCCAAAAATAGTTAATGGTATATTTAAAATTCCTTTGATAGTTCCAAAGTTTTTTATACATATGCCCAAATATATTCCTATAGCTGATGCCATGAAGGTTTCTGTAAAAAACATTAAAAGTATTATTGGAGTACTACTTCCAAAGCTAACACCTAATAAAACTCTTACAATTAATAAATTTACTGCACTGCAAAGCCAAATTACAATTGTACAGGATAAAACTTTGGATAAAACTATAGCTCCATTATCTATTGGTGCAATTATAAATCTATACGCAGTTTTGCGAAGACTTTCATCCTTTGCTACATATGCTACAGTAATAACGCTAGTTAATAAGTAAAATGGAAGTAACACTAGAGTGTAATAGTGATTTGAAGTAATAGCACTATCTCCCTTAAAAAAATTAGTGGCTAAATATCCCAAAAGCAATATTTCCAGCAATGGAAATACAACACTGTATATTATTATAAAAAAATCCTTTATTCTTCTTTGTAAACCATAAGCCATAAGCTTAATAAATCCATTCATGTTTATACCTCCCCTAATCTCTTAGCTCTTTTCCTGTTAATTGTAAGAAAATCTCTTCTAAACTATCTTTTGAATATTTGTTTTTTAATTGTTCCTTTGTCCCTTCTTCAATAATAGTTCCTTCATCCATTATTATTAAATTTGTACATATGTTTTCAACTTCCTCCATGTAATGAGAAGTGTAGATTATAGTAGTTCCATTTTCATTTAATTTTTTCACAGTTTCTAAAATATTGTTTCTTGATTGAGGATCAATTCCAACCGTTGGTTCATCCATAATAAGAAGCTTAGGTTTATGTGCTATAGCACAGGCAATATTTAATCTTCTCTTCATGCCTCCAGAAAACTCAGAAGGTAAATCTTTTCTTCTGTCCCAAAGACCAACAAAGTTTAATGCTTCCTCCACATTTTTTCTAAGCTCTTTACCACTAAAACCATATAGACTACAGAAAAATTTCACATTATTGTAGGCAGAAAGATCGGTAAAAACTGCTATATCCTGAGGTACAACTCCTAGATTTTGTTTAAGATAGTTTTCATTTCGTTTAACTTCTTTATCAAGAAAGAAGATGCTCCCTTTATCATAATTCACAACTGTTGATATCATATTTATACTTGTGCTCTTACCTGCTCCATTAGGTCCTAAAAATCCTAAAATCTCACCTTGCTTAACATTAAAGCTTATACCTTTTACTGCTTTTCTTTCCCCATAGCTTTTTTCAAGTTCGTTTACTTTTAAAATACATTCCATTTCAAATCCTCCTCAATATTATATATCTATATTTGTATATCCAATGTTGGATATTTCACTTTTAATTAAGAGGGAAATTCCCTCTTAATTTGTTCTTAACAACTGAATTAGCTGCGCTAATTTTTCTTCCAAGTTATTTGGATTACTAACTATATCATCTGTTAATTGTTGTACTTCGGTTAAATTTTTACAATCTTCAAGTTTGTAGTTTACATCTTCTAAATTACCAAAATCAATTTTACCTATAACACGTTCTACTCCATCAGAAAATTTAAGTAAGATATCTACTTCTTCAATTAGCATCTCATGCCATTTAATCTGATATTCTAATGTATTAATAACCACATCAAAATGTAGTATTTCTGATTTTAGCGTTGTATCTAAAACCTTCAGCTCTTTACCCTTTTGCCACCAATCTTTCTTTTCTTCTAACATTTTTATATGTTCTTTAACGCCACTTGTTATTTCATCTTTTGTTAACTTATTAAACATTATATATATCATGAATTTATCAGATTCAATACTACCAATTGGTTTTAACAATTCTTCTTTTAAAGTTCTCTTTAATTCTTCCTTGCCACTATCACTAATAGCATATATTTTTCTAATTCTTGCTCCGTTTCTTTCTTCTCGTAAAGTGTAAATAAAACCTTGTTTCTCCAGTTTGTTTAGTGCATAATATATGGAACCGGACTGTATTCTTGCCCATTGATCCATTCCATTTATTTCAACAAACCTTTGTATATCATAGCCATGTGTAGGTTTTACACTTAAATAATATAATATTAATGCTCTTACCATAAAAATTCTCCTATATATCCAACGTTGAGTATGTTTATAATATATACCTAACATTGGATAATGTCAATATAATTTTCAAAAATAAGTTATTGACAAAATTTACTTGTAAGACTACAATAATATAAAATATACTTTGTCTAAAGTTATGATGATAGGAAAAGTAAGCATGTATATGCCTTCAGCGAGTCAGGGATGGTGGAAGCCTGAAAGGTGATTATATGATGAAAGACATCCTTGAATAGATTATCTGAACACTAATAGTTATTAGGATAATACGGATTCCTCCGTTAAAGGGAACTAAGTGAACCTTTTATTTTGGTTAATATGGATGGTACCGTGGGAATTTACTCTCACTCCTAATTGGAGTGAGAGTTTTTTATTTCTATGGTTTTTATATTCCTTATACCTTACATCAGGTTAATTAGGGTGGTACCGCGTATTAAATCGTCCCTTTTGGGGGGCGATTTTTTTATTTTTTTGAAACTGCTTTATTTAAGTATATTTCACTTACACAATTCATTGGTTTTACCAAGAGTTGATGCTAAACATTTAAAAAAATATATTATTTCAAGGAGGATTTACTATGGACCGTCAACTTATAAGAGAATTAAATAATAAAATTAATGAAGAAGTTAAAATCAAAGGCTGGATACACAAAATTAGAAAATTAGGAAGAATTGCTTTTATAATTCTAAGGGACAGAACAGGCATAGTTCAATGTGTTGTTGACACTAAAACAATAGACATAAAAGGTTTGAAACTTGAAGCAGTGGTGGAGATATTAGGTACAGTAACTAAAACCAATAATTCTAGTAGCGATATTGAAGTCCAGGTTACTGAATTAAATATAATTTCAAAAGTAATTGACGATTTACCTATAGAAATTAATAAAAATAATATGGAGGCTAACCTTGACACAATACTAGATAACAGAGTTTTAAGCCTTAGAAATTTAAAGATAAATGCAATTTTTAAAATACAAGCTGAAATTGCTCATAGTTTTTCTGAATTTCTTCAAAAAGAAGATTTTACGGAAATATTTACACCTAAAATTGTGGCAGAAGGTGCTGAAGGTGGAACTGAATTGTTTGAGGTAAAATACTTTGATAAAAAGGCCTATTTAGCACAAAGTCCTCAATTTTATAAACAAATGCTTGTTGGTGCTGGCTATGAAAGAGTTTATGAAATAGGTCATGTCTACAGAGCTGAAAGCCATGATACTAAAAGGCATGTTAATGAATTTGTAAGTCTCGATTTAGAAATGGCTTTTATTGAAGATGAATGTGAATTAATAAATCTTGAAACTAACTTGTTAAAATTTATCTTCAAAAACCTAAAAATTAAATGCAGCAATGAACTTTCCATATTAGAGGCTAAGATACCTGAAATTAACGGAGAAATACCTTGTTTACCGCTGCCTGAAGCTATAAAGATATTGAGAGAAAAATACAATAAAATTAACCTTTCAGAAGATATTGACCATGAAGGTGAAGAGCTTATTTCACAATACGCAAAGGAAACTTTCTCTTCGGATTTAATATTTTTAACTCATTACCCAAAGGCAAAAAGACCAATGTATACAAAACCATCAGAAAATGGTCTTACACATAGCTTTGACCTTATATTTAGAGGCATAGAAATAACAACTGGTGGACAAAGAATAAATGACTATGAGGAACTTAAAAATAGCATTATAGCTAATGGTCTAAACCCAGAAAGCTTTAGCAGCTATCTTGATATATTTAAGTATGGAATGCCACCTCACGGCGGACTTGCAATAGGTCTAGAAAGGCTTACTTCAAAGCTTCTAAACTTGGATAATATCCGTGAAGCAACTTTATTTGTAAGAGACAGATACAGATTTAGGCCTTAGGCACATTTTCTTAAGTTTTTATATATTTTAAAATTACCCCTTTACACGAACGTCTGTTCCGTATTATAATTAATAGTATTACATCATATTTAAGAAAATAACAAGTCAGTATGCTAGTATATTTTCTTGAATATGCCTAAGGGGATGATTTACATGGACGTTTTTGATAAATTAAAAATATTAACAGATGCCGCAAAATATGATGCTGCATGTACTTCAAGTGGAGTTGATAGAAAATCAAGTAAAGGTGGCATGGGTAATGCCTCCGCTTTTGGAATATGCCACAGTTTTTCTGGTGATGGACGATGCATCTCTCTATTAAAGGTGCTTATGTCTAACGCTTGTGTGTATGACTGTAAATATTGTGTCAACAGAATTTCCAATGATACCCCACGTGCTTCCTTCACTCCACGTGAACTAGCAGATCTTACCATTGGATTTTATAGGCGCAATTACATTGAAGGACTTTTTTTAAGTTCTGGTGTACTAAAAAATCCAGACTACACCACTGAAAAAATGATTGAGGTACTTACAATTTTGAGAGAGGAGTATAGATTTTCAGGATATATCCATGCAAAAGCTATACCTGGAGCCGACAGTTTATTAATTGATCGCCTTGGAATGCTAGCGGACCGTATGAGTGTGAATATTGAACTACCATCCCAGAGCAGCTTACAGCTTTTGGCACCTGATAAATCAAAACATTCTATTTTGGCACCTATGGGACATATTCAAAATCGAATACAAGAAAGCTCCACAGATATAATAAAATATAGGCATGCACCTAAGTTTGTTCCTGCGGGTCAAAGCACTCAAATGATAGTAGGTGCTACTCCAGATACAGATTTTCAAATATTAAATTTAACGGAAAGCCTTTATAAAAAATACAAGCTAAAGCGTGTGTTCTTCTCAGCTTATATGCCAGTAGCTAAGGACACCTTGCTACCAGAAATAAGCACAAAGCCCCCTCTTCTGAGAGAACACCGTCTTTATCAAGCAGACTGGCTACTTAGATTTTATGGTTTCACGGCAAAGGAACTTTTAGATACAAATCACCAAAGTTTTAATCCGTATATAGATCCAAAATGTAACTGGGCACTTAATAATATGGGTTATTTCCCTATGGATGTAAATATTGCACCCTATAAAGATTTACTTCGAGTACCCGGTATAGGTGTAACTAGTGCTAAGCGTATTGTTACTGCTAGGCGTACAGGCAATCTTAATTTTAGTGGACTTAAAAAGCTTGGGGTTGTACTTAAACGTGCTCAATATTTTATTACTTGTAGTGGTAAAATTATGGACGGACTAAATATAACTGAAGCTTCCGTGTTAAGAGCTTTAATGTCTGAAAATGCTATAGACATGTACAGGCATGATTTGCCAGCTAAGCCTATAACTGAGCAGCTGTCTTTTTTTAATCAGCAGGCCTTTATAAAGGAGGATTTGCAGAAATGTTTAACAGGTCAAATTTAATTTATCACTATGATGGAAGTTTTGAAGGGTTACTATGTTGTGTTTTTGAAAGCTACGATAAAAAAGAAATTCCAAATGAGATTTTTCCAATATATGAATCCCAACTAACGCTTTTTCCTGTGAAAGAAATTATAACTGATTCAGAGAAAGCAAACAGAGTGCTGGTATCCATACCGAAAAAAATGGGTGCTTCTGCCTTAGAATTTGTACAACTTTCCTTTTTAACCTGTCTTCCTAAAAAGGAGTTGTACATTGTTCTGTTTTTACGCATGGGCTACAGCCATGGTCCAGCTGTAATGGATATGTTGTCAGATGATGTGGTAAATATTTTATATAAAGCTGTTAAACATTTAAACAATGAAAGTCACTTGTTGAAAGGTTTTATTCGCTTTTCTATTATTAACAATGCTCTATTTGCTGAGATAGAGCCTAAAAATTTCGTACTGCCGCTTTTAACTAAACATTTTTGTGAGAGATATCCAGAAGAGCACTTTTTAATTTATGACAAAGCCCACAGTATGGCTCTTATGTATAAACCTTACAAATCATCTATTATCCCAATTGACAGTATAGAATTATCAGAATTAGATGATGACGAAAAACAATTCCAAGATTTATGGAAACTTTACTACGATACCGTTGAGATTAAGGCACGTCACAATGAAAAATGCCGTAGGAGTCATATGCCAAAACGTTATTGGAAATACTTAACGGAGTTTAAGGCATATTCAATAAAATAATAGCCAATGTCTTTGAAAGACATTGGCTATTATTTTATTCTATTGACAAACTTTTCCTGGATTTAAAATATTTTTAGGATCAAAGGCTAATTTTATGTTTTTCATTAGTTCTACATATTCAAGTCCATATTGTTCAAACATATACGGCTTTTTAGCAAAACCAATTCCGTGTTCTCCAGATACTAAGCCTTTTAATTCTACAGATTTGCTATACATTGCGTGAAAAACTTCTGCAAGTTTCTTTTCCCATGCTTCATCTGAAAGATCATCCTTTAATACATACACGTGTAGATTACCATCACCTGCATGTCCAAAGCTTCTTATTCTTACATTAAATTCCTTTTGAAGTTCATCAGTATACTTAATGAATTCAGCAACTTTATTTCTTGGAACAACAACGTCACATTCATCCATATAAGTTGTTGATGCTTTAACTGCTTCAAGGAAAGCTCCTCTTGCAGACCAAACAGCTTCTTTTCTCTCATCTGTATCAGTTATGAATACATCAAGAGCACCTTCTTCAAGGCAAATATTAGCTACTTTTTCATATGCTTTTTCTATCTCTTCTGTGGTATTACCATCAAAAGTTAGCAAAAGATATGCATCTGAGGAGTTATCAGGGAATTTCTTTCCAAGGAACTCTTCAGCAGCTAGAATAACTTCTCTTTGCATAAATTCTATAGCAGTTGGTGCAGCTTTTGATTTAACTATCTTTGGAACTGTACTTATTGCCATATCAAGATTAGGAAAAGGTATTAACAAAGATACAGCTTTCTTTGGTAGTGGTATAAGCTTTAATATAGCTTTTGTAACTATTCCAAGTGTTCCTTCAGAACCGCAGATTAAGTCTTTTATGCTGTAGCCTGAAGAATTCTTAACCACTTTTCCACCAACATTAAGTATTTCTCCATTTGGAAGAACTATTTCAAGTCCTCTAATATAATCTCTAGTAACTCCATACTTAACAGCTCTCATTCCACCTGCATTTGTATTGATGTTACCAGCAATTGTAGCAGATTTTTCACCTGGATCTGGTGGATAAAATAAATCAAACTCTTCAACATATTTGCTTATTTCCATTAAAAGTACACCTGGTTCAAGAGTTAAAGTTAAGTTTTCTTCATCAATTTCAAGTATTTTGTTCATTTTGCACATATTTATCATAATTCCACCGTTTATTGGAACTGATGCTCCAACTAGTCCTGTTCCTGAACCTCTTGCTACAACAGGAATAGTGTTTTCATATGCATATTTCATAATCTTTGATACTTCTTCTGTTGAAAGAACTTCAACTAATACGTCCGGCATTTTGCTTATTCCACCCATTTCATCATGGCTGAAATCCTCGTTTATTTCTTCACCAGTAAGTACTCTATTTTTATCTAATGTAGACACTAAAAACTCTATATCTTTAGCATCAATTTTTTTGTAATCCATAAAATTCCCTCCTATATTCCTTACTTGTTATCTTTAACTACACTTTAAAAGTTAACTTTCACAATGCTTATTTTGCGTTTTTTATATCTTGAATTAATTGAGGAACTATTTCATAAATATCTCCTACTATTCCATAATGAGCTACATTGAATATAGAAGCATTTTCATCACTATTTATTGCAAATATACGATCTGAACTATTCATTCCAGCTGTAAACTGAACTGCACCAGAAATTCCAAGGGCTATTATTAGCTTTGGTTTAACTGTTCTACCTGAAAGACCTATTTGTTTCTTAGCATCAATCCAACCTGCTTCAACTAATGGTCTTGTTCCAGCTATTTGAGCATCAAGAAGTCCTGCTAATTCTTCAATCATTGCCATGTCTTTTTCTGACTTTAAGGCTCTACCAACTGCAACGATTACCTCTGCATCTGAAATATTCTCTTCAACTTCTTTTTTTGTAACTTCTAAGACTTCAATGTTTGAAGTTAATTTTGCTGTATCTAGTTCACATGCTGTAACTTTACCTTTTGCATCACTCTGTCTTTCAGGTGCATTCATAACCTTATATCTTACAGTTGCCATCTGTGGTCTAGTATTAGGACATATAATTTGAGCCATAATGTTACCACCAAAAGCAGGTCTTATCTGTACAAGGTCTGTATTTTCTTTCATTTCAAGTATTGTACAGTCAGCTGTTAATCCAGTTCTAAACCTTGCAGCTACTCTTGGAGCTAGAGATCTACCAACAGTTGTAGCTCCAACAAGTAATGAAGATGGCTTTACCTTATTTACAAAGTCTTCAAATGAAGCAGTATAAGGTTCTATTCTAAAATCTTTCAACTCTTCGTAATCGTATACATAAACCTCATCAACACCATAATGAAGCAATTCTTCTGCCTTGTCCTTTATATTATGTCCAATAAATACACAATACACTGGGAAATTAACAACTGCAGCAAGCTCTTTAGCTTTTCCGATAAGTTCCATTGTTACAGGATGTATTTCTCCTTCTACATGGTCCACATATACTGCTATGCCCTTCCATAGGCTCTTATCAACCGTTACTACCTCTGTTTCAACAAATTCCATTATTCCTGCAGGACCTTTTTTAACGCATATCTTACACATTTTACAGCCTGCATTAACTTCAACTTTACCCTCTTTGTATTCAATAGCGCCAAAAGGGCAAACCTTTATTAATTCTTCAACATTTGACTGATTAACTTTATCTTGATTACAAATTAACTTACCCACGAGAATTCCACCCTTCTTTATACAAATTTTAACTCTTTAAGTTTTGTAGATATTTTTGAACTAAGTTCTTCGCTATTTCCTGTCCATGTTTCTCTATCGTTATTTACAGATGGTGGAAATATTCTTTCAACCTGAGTTGGTGAACCATTAAGTCCATATTTCTTTTCATCTTTATCTTCAAAATCATTTAATGTTATCATTTTTATTTCTCTATCTTTTGTAGCTAATTTCTTCCTATAAGATGGAAGTCTTGGCTGAAATATATCTTTTTCTACAGTCAAAAGACATGGAAATTGAATTTCAGCTACTTCAATAGTATTTGGCATGTCCATTTCTACAACAACTGATTTTTCTTTTATTTCTATTATTTTTAAAACGTTTGCAATATGGGGAATACCTAGGTACTCAGCCATTTCTGGTCCTACTTGAGCTGTATCACCATCTGTTGTTTGCTTTCCACATAATATAAGATCAAAATTACCCATTTGTCTTACACCTTGAGAAATTGTATAAGATGTAGCAAGAACGTCTGCTCCAGCAAATTTTCTATCAGTAACGAGTGCTCCTTCATCTGCTCCCATCATGTATGCTTCTCTAATAACATCGTTTGCTTGTGGTGGTCCCA
>Ga0255360_1000166_pt1 | contig 18343 bp, 33 predicted proteins | sample GFST50metaG_FD_186004 | JGI IMG/M metagenome (GOLD analysis project Ga0255360, IMG submission 186004) | Peat soil microbial communities from Stordalen Mire, Sweden - G.F.S.T50 | ecosystem: Environmental > Terrestrial > Soil > Wetlands > Peat | place: Sweden: Norrbotten County, Stordalen Mire... | reverse complement strand
ACTTTACCGTCCGATAGATGTGACGCTGTGCTTCCCAAGACGGCATAATTGATCGAACACCACTTTCCGTGATAAGATGTGCTTGATAGTATGGTTCTGACAGCAACGATAAACCAAGATCTTGATACAGATCTGGAAATCTAACTCTAGTCTGACCAAATAGTGCATCTGTAAGGTCATTATTAGCAAGGCGCTTGGCATCGCGAAGACTTCTTACATTTGCTGAGATAACAGTTCCTTCAGGTGTATCAGTATAATGGAACCCTACTGTATTGTTCATTATCTCTGCAAGATCTGTTTCAATAGCAGCAGAATCTGTTGTAACAAGGAATCGATGCGTGAAATGCTCAAGAACAGATTCATGACCAGATTTGATTATTCCTGCAACGAACTTGACAGCCGAGTCTTCTGTTATCTTCTCTTCTGACTTGTAAGCTACACGGCCATTAAGCTCAATGAACTTAAGAGCATTATCTTGATTTTCCTCAACAACATTTGGTAGTATTCTTGCACTTGGTTCTATTATTTCCACGGTTTACTCCTTTCCATTTACTCGCTCGTCAAGATCATTTGGGTTTGCAAGCCATCGTTTGGTGATTTTCTTGTAATCTCTGAAGAACATTGCTGGAGTTCTGAAGCTAGTACCATTTGGACCGAGATGGTTAATCTCGTATTTATCCTGCTTCATATATTCGTAGACTTCACCGGATATTTTACCAAGTGTTACCCAAAGACAAACCGGCATCATGCCAACTCCGACTTTATCAGGTAGGCAGAGTTTAGATACTTTGTGGCTAAAGTGCTTTGCCAAGAATCTCGAATGATATAAGCACAAATCTTTGTAATAGTCACCGAGGTGATTGTGAGCAAACTCTGCTGCCCACATTGGGTGCTCTTCACCTTCAGGTCCGTCCATATTTGGCTTACCCCAATATCCCCAGTCATGGATTATAATGCAGATCTGTTCCTTTGGGTTAGGTAACTTCCTGTAACACTTAATCCATGCTGCTGTGACAAATATTGGGTGCAGAATAAACTGATGGTCACCGAATAATAGACTCTTTGTACCCTGTTTCATTCTAATCCTTCCACATGTTAATTTGGCCAATTGGTTGCTTCTCTCGTCGCTTCCAATAATCTATCACATAAGATTTTGTTCGCTCAGCTTTGTCCCTTTCCCATATGTCTTCGCATTCTCTGCAGCTAATATCATTGTTGCCAGCTGCACATATTACGACACAATCTTTGCATGGTGCTGTCATTTTTACCACCTCCAATGATGTATTGCTAACCATATAAAGGCTATAATAAACAATACTGTCACAACTATTGCTGCGCAGCCAAAAGCACCACTCTCATCATCATTATTTTGCATCGACGAGTTCCTTATCTTTTATCTTAGGTAGCTTTACTCCACCACTACCACTTGGTGGCTTAGGTTTCAATTCTACTGGATCCGTATTACCACCCGGTTCACTAGGTCTCCTTTCATGACCACAATCAAGACAGCACCAAACTGTTGCAGATTCTAAGTCTGGCACTGTATTCTCTTGATGCAGAGTAAGTTTCCCACACATCGGGCAATCAAGCATTGTTATCATTAGTAAGTTTCTCAACCTCATATCTTGTTACTTCAATCTTTGCTTCCTTGAACATATCGACGAATGCTGAATCGGCGTAGCTTTCCATGTAGACAAACTTGGCAATCTGAGCATTTATTAACATCTTGGTACACAGTACACAAGGACTATGAGTACAGTAGACTATGCTACCCTTTATGCTAACTCCATGCAGAGCAGCTTGGATAATAACGTTCTGTTCGGCATGGATAGCCCGGCAGATTTCAGTTCGCTCTCCACTTGGAATATGAAGTTCATCACGGAGACAACCAAGAGTTAGGCAATCTTCAAAGCCTGTTGGAGCACCATTATAGCCAGTAACGAGAAGCTGCTTGTCGCGGACCGCAACTGCCCCTACATGATGCCGTTTGCAAGTAGAGCGTTCTGATATTACACTTGCTAGCTTAAGATAGTATTCGTCTGTTCCAATTCTTGGCATAATTGATGCTCCTTACTTACCAAATTCTCTTAGTTCTGTAGGTAATCGAAGAGTTCCACATTTAGTGCAGTGTTCCACTTTGTAAAATGCCATTGGTGGTACTATATACTTTTCGCCTTCATTATCAGCAAGTATTACAACCTGAAATGGACCTTTTACCCAATCATGATTGCATTCCATTTTTGCCTTCCCCGTTTTGAATTCCACTTATTACCTCGGTTTAAAATACTCTAATGGTTTAATCTTATAAGTCTTCATGAGATACGTGCGGTACCTCTCAAGGTCGTGAACAACATTTCCAAGAGGCTCGATATTAAATAGCTCAAGTTTCCTTAATGTACAAACTGCAGCCTGTCTGAATGCTTGTTCGCGAATGTCATGCTCGTGCTTGTTGAGCTCTTCCTGTGTGAATGATATTGTAACTGTGTTCTTGATTGCCATATTAAGTACTCCTTATTTATTAACTATGACCAACCTTTGAAGCGCTTTATTGCCTCGTAAGCGGCCTGTACCTTCTTAAAATCCTCTGCCGTACCACCTGTATCTGGATGCGTTTCTTTAGTTCTCTTTCTATACGCCGCTTTGAATTCCTCCTCTGTGCAATCCTGCTTTAACCCCAATACCGTGAATGGACTTTCTTTTGGTTTCTTAAGCTTCTCAATATGGCCATCAATCCTAGTTTTCACGCCATTTAACATGCCTATTTCGGCGTTCTTGATATATTCGTCGATCATCTTGTCGAAATCAAGTGTTCCACCCATCATGTTAGAGAACATTTCAAACCAGTCGTTTCCAAACATATCAGATCACCAATCCAACGATTATTGCTATTATGCCAAGAGTAAATAATGATATTATCCCAACTACATTACCAATGCTATTACCAAGAGTCATACTTGTATTCCACTTAGTAATAATATTGACAGTGGCAAAGGCTATAATGATAATTCCGATGTTGAATATTAGCCACTTCAGTAAGAACTTACCTATCTCTTTCATGTCTTAAATTCCTTAACTGTTTTCATACTGCCCCAGTTATCACCGACTTTGACTTCTACTACAAACGGTAAGCTTAATTCATCATATCTCATAGTCTTATACAACAGCTGGCAAAAGTCATCTACGATTGGAATTGGAACTGTGAATACTAATTCATCGTGAACTTGAAGATTCATCTCAATATCAGTATCATGCATCTTTTCCCAAACCTTACGCATCATGATCTTCATTACCTCAGCTGATGAATTATGAGTTACAATACCACCTGTCATAAACTGATGAGTTTCACTATTTACAACATCATACATATCAACGGCTATATTAGAATTTATTGAGTTCACAGTAAGCTCACATTTATCTAGGCCACCAGGTATATTTTTCATATCATAAATAAGCTTATTTGCTTTCTTTGGATTTATAAGACCTATTCTAATACGAAAGTCATTTTGGTTTACAATATCAAGTCTTGAAACTCCAAGATCATATATGTGCAATCTACTCTTAATGCCAAATAATAGTAGTGCTTCTTGTATATCTCTCATAAAGTCAAAATTATCTATTCCTTGTTTTAGACCAAAAGATTTATCTGAAAAGCCAGCATCACCATCAAACATGCCACATAGAAAACCTTTTAGTATATTCTTATTTGCATAGACTTGCTGTGGAATTCTCTTACAAATACTTAGTCTATCTGCTTGTATTGCAAGAGCTCTTGAATTCACAATTAGTCTTGTTATCTGCTGGTTTTTCTTCTGTTGTGTATCTATACCTATATATCCGAAGGCTGATAATTTATCTTTAAGATATGGTAAAACAACATCGTATTCATGCTCTGCAACAATCCATATAACGCTATGTTCTGGATTTATATTACCATCTGATGCAAGCCTTCCCAATATTACACCAAGATCAAAGTCGTCTGGTATATCTCTAAATGATAGATCTTTTGCATTCCAAGTACCTCTACTCTCTACGTTATCAAAACTAATTTTACCTTCTGGGTCTTCAATCTCATTTGTAGTTTGTAATGGAGTGTTAAAATAGAAGTTAGCTGGATTAAGAAATCTTTTTTGCCATGATCTTGCACCAAATATCTTAAACTTATGATTAGCACTAGAATATAGTTTTTGCCCATTATCTAATTCTGTCATAACTATATGCTTCTTTCCAGAATACACTACGTGTGCCTTTACATATCTTGTTCCATCCCAGACACTAATATCATTATTAACCTGAGACTCAATGTTAACATAACCTACATCCTTCACTAGGATTTTTGAACCAGATGGAAGACAGCCTTGTATGTGTGTGCTTATTGCCATTCTCATTCCATGCTCAACCATCCAAGGTCGTTCATCTTCAAGTTCATGAATGCGTCTATTGCGGCCAAATAGTGTTCTTGCACCACCAGCTTCTACTGCATCAAAGCTTGCCTGTTTAATCCATTCGAATACTCTTGGATATGCTTGCTCTAGTAAATCGCGATTCTTCTTTGCACCACCACCGTATACAATCTGGAAGTTTGCTGTCTTACCTTCTGATCTTCTCTTAGCATCATTAAACATCAGCATTGTTGTTTCCAAGTGTATATCACGGTCGTGCCGGAAAGCGTCTAACATCCTTTCATCTTGAGACCAGTGTGCAATCATTCTAAGTTCTAGTTGGCTTGCATCTGCCTTGACAATCTTACATCCGGGTCTTGCTACCCAAGCCTCGCGGATTTGACGGCCAAGCTCATCACGAGCAGGTATGTTTTGCAGATTTGGTTTACTAGCAGAGAGACGACTGGTATCTGTGCCGTCTTGGTTAAAGTTGCCGTATATTCGGCCATTTACCATGTTCTTTATCAGGCCATCAACGTATGTTCCTTTGAGCTTCTGATAGCCTTTATACTCAAGATATAGTTTGATTATCGGATTCTTATTAGCCATCGGTTCAAGGTATTTTGCTTCAACGGATGGGCGTTTCTCTGTATGTTGCCAAGGTGGTTTAATATTCAGTTTATTATAGAATAAGTCTGCGGCTTGATCGGGTGAGTTGAAGTTCAGTGTTGGTTCATGTGTCATTTGTCTTAATGCGCCTTCAACTGCACTAACGTTTTCGTCGATTATCTTACCAATTTCCTCTAACTTAGATTGGGAAACTAAGCAACCAGTTAGCTCCATATCAGATAGTACTGGTATTAATGGTGTCTCGACGATATTGAATGCTCTTAATAGTCCCTTCTGCTTTAGCCTTGGGTAAATATAATCCCAAAGAGCAAATGTTGAATACGCATGCGGGCAACTATACTTGGCTTGTTCCTCAAACGACAGTGCTTGTACAGGTGCACCAAGCTCACCGAATTCAACAAGCTTGTAGTTGAGTAGTCCTTCGGTGCAAGTCTTTAGATCTGTAGGTCGAATTTCTAATAAGTGTGCACCAAGTAACGTATCTATTACATGATCAATCTTGTAGCCAATCTTTTTCAAGGCGCTTCGATCATACTTACCGTTATGTGCAATAAGGACTTTGTCTGGGTCAGATAAGTGAAGTAATCCTTCGGAATAGTCTTTGTGGAAATAGAATGCCGAATCACCTCTTGATGCAACAGATACACCAACCGGTATCATCTTGCCGTTATTGAGAGAGGTTGTTTCAGCATCAAAAGCAAGAACATCAGCATTAAAGATTTCGCTGATATCTTGAGCTTCACCACCTCTACGATATTGAGTATATGTTGGCATCTACTTTAGCGCCTCAACCAGTTTATCATACATGTCATTAACTGCATTGCTGTCTTTGTAAGTCAAATTTATAGCTTGGCCGTTCGAATAGTGCAATATAAGAGTATATGGATAAGAATAACTAAGGATATCGTTAGTCTTCGATACAGCAAGCAGACCTTTTACTGCCACAACATGTGTATCATCATTGATGTACGCTTGGTAACCCTTCTTAACCATAATATATACTCCTAGTATTTTACCCTGTTAATCTCTTAAGTTTGGCAATCTTTTCCTCGAATGACTCAACATGCTGAGCTGCTGGGCTTATTGCACCCAATGCGTTATAGATCTCTGTTGCACGTTTCTCACCTAATCTTGATACCTGTTTGAGTTCGTCCAGACTGCACGTCCACGCAATCGGAATCTTCCCGAAGTGCTTGATGATATTATCTGCGAGTTGTGGCCCAATACCCTCGAAACCCTGTAATACCCACAGCAAGGTTTCATTCGAGCTCGGCCGTATCCATTCTGCAGGAGCAGATGGTCGTACATAAAGACCGAGGTGCTTCGAGTCCGTAAAGAATTCCACAATTTCCTTGATGTAATCAACTGTGTCTTTAACCGATTCTGTGTAATCAACGTCAATCCCCTTTACGTACTTAATGTTCAGGATTGTTCCTCGAATTCTCTTTCTTGTATAATGTCCTGGCATCTTTCTTGGCATAACAAGGTTACCATCTGGATAGTATTTTGGTTGGCCTTCGATTATCAACATACGGAATTTGCAGGTGTTAGCAAGAAGGCTTGTTTCTTTTGAGATTCGACCGTCATTCATTGAGCTGATAAAATCTTCTGGAAATCGCTTTCGTTGGATACCAAACAACCCTTGGTTGGTGTAAATTAGTATATCTGCACCGTGTTCTTCTGTAACAAGGCTAGAGATCGCAGTGTCGCCGAGTAAGCTAAGAACATCACGATCAGTTGGTGAAACAAGCACATTCATGATTAAACATCCTTAATAGTCAACTTATACTTTGGCCTTTCATCAGTTACTTTCCATGTGAAGAGGATTTCCGGCAATGGTTGTTCATGCCGTAATACCGACACAATTAGTGTATCACCAGTATCTAATGTTACATTACCAATATGAAGGTCTTTTATATCTATATGAATACTCATTTTAACCCTCGATTGTCTCAACGCTTACCGTTGCATCAGTATCTGCAGCAGTAAAACTTGAGATAACTTCTTTTCCCTTTCCCTTTTTCTGCACTACTTTCATTATTACCTTATCGAATAATCCCTTTCCAGAAGCGTTAGATAATAATTCTATAGTGATAATCTTAGTACTCATACATTTTCCTCACCGCAATCTAAGCACTTCTTGATAGAGTCAGCATAGCCCGGGTTATGCCATTTGTTAAGGTGTGGGCAACCGCCGATGCTTCTCAGGTATTTTGCAATAAGCTGTCTATCCAATTCTGTCGGATATTCTTTCAATACTGCAGCCATTATTTTGTCTTTATTAATCTCCACATTAAACCTCCCAATTGGCTTTTGCTACTAGATACTGACCGAAGAATGAATAAAGCGCAGCTTCATCAAAGTATGCTCTACCTGCTCGGTCTTTTATTGTCTTTATATACCACTTGCCTCTTCCTGGTAGGTATAAGAAAATACTATGGAATTGACCACCAAGATTCTTTTGACCAGCAGGTTTAACGCCGAAGTTGCCGAACATCTCTTTTATTTCAGCATTCTTTTCTTTCTTATTGATCTCTTCAACGTCTGTTGTGCAATACACGTGACACTGAGTTTGGTAAACTAACGGTGCAATCCAGTCAGCATACATGTTGTTGATTACTGGCCAGTCAATCCAGCTGTCCATTGCCTCAGTCGATATTGAAGCATCAGTTTTATCGCCTTTCTTCTTTGCTTCTTCCATCTTCTTTCTTACCATCAAGAAATACTCACCCATGTTGTCTTTGAATACTTCTTTGATGAAGTATCGCTGAACAGTTGACCAAGCATGATTTATCTTATCGACAACTATCCAATCTTGCGGCCGAGGATTTACCTTCTTGATAGCTTCGAATGCCGTCTTGTATTGAGGCCAATCGTATGCTGGGAAAACGTGTACATTACCGCCATTTTCTGGTGCACATTGCGGAAACTGAGTGTACAGCATGTAGGTAATGTCGTTATCTGTATCAATGACATAAAACTGTGCACCAGATTCTCTCAAGTCATCTGCGAGTTTTAACCACTGATATGATTTTCCTGAACCCGTAATACCCATGACGAGTATGCGTTCAAGAAGAATGTGTTTCTTAACTGGCACTGTTATCTTTGGGTTTGTTACCATTCTGCAACTCCTTTGGTAAAATTATCTCTGGACCAAATCTGGTCTTATCAATATTCGATAAATATTCAGGCTTATTGTATCCTATATAGAATACCAATTGTTTGCTTGAATCCATGAAGTCTGTTATAATACAGATAGGATTCCACATTCCGAGTCCGTTTTTATACCAATAGAAACCGTCTTTCATAATAATCCTTATTACCTATTGACTCTTGCAAGTCCTGTTCTGCACATATTCCAATACGGGCAGTATTTCCACGAGCACAGATAATCACCTTTCATTGCTCTTGGTGGTGCAATACCGGAATTCATCTGCTTTATAATCCCCTTTGTCATTGTAAGCCACCACTTTATATCAATGTCAGTACGATATGACTTTACAATCTGAATCCATGCACCGTCCTTAACTGCAACATGATTTTGGAATACGATTGCCTTGTCAAGAACGAACGCTTCGGCAGTAGCTTGTATATCTTTGTCTACATCATCTTGTGTGTACTTCTTTGCTGAGGTTTTGTGATCGATAACAGCACCATCAGTGGTAATCAAATCGATTATACAGACAAATTTCGTACCATCAATATCTGAGATATACGTTTCTTCGACATTGGTTGGTGTAATCTGCGGTGCATAGTGTGTGACGTATTCGGTCAACAGTGCTTGACATTCAAGTCTGACATCTTCTGGATTATACTGGTCCCAATTAATATTCTCTGATGAAGTGATTGTTTTCCAGTGTGTAGCAATAGAATCATTTACGTCAGATAAGGGTAGATCCTTACCAGTTACCAATTTATGGTTGAAGTATGTCTCAAGTACTTTATGATAGCAAGAACCTTCAATCAGCGGTGCAGTAGCGGGTGGTTGAATATGCTTGATATATTTGAACTCCCATTTTCTGGGACAATGCAGCCACATATCGAGTTGACTGTGTGATGTGTAGATTATTCCGCTCATTTATCTTGTCTCCGTTCATTTACTATCAATATTGGTCAGGGTGCTAACTGCAATCTCTAGTGCCTGATTACTACTTCGGCTGGACTGCTTTGATCTTCTATCCGGTGACGGTTCGGTAGTACGAGACGACACACATATGATAGACCTGCTAACACCCTGACCAATATTGATATTAATCCTCTTTTAGAAAGATTGGGATGGAACAACAGCATGTGCTCACCATACGTCCCATCCCAATCGGTATGTTATTAAGATGGTTGGAGTGAGGTTAGCTTCATGCTCACCTGAGTTATCCCAGTATATTGCATCCTCACTCCAACCACTTGCTGGCTATTATGTAGCTACTCACGGGTTATGAATTACCCAACCTTACGGCTTCATAGCGAGCAAGTCAAGAATATTTCTATTTCTTCTGATGGGTAGCCCAGAAACCATCCGGACCATCATTAAGAACCTGGGACATAAGGCCTTCGTTTCCGACAGCTTCAGGCATTTTCATCACGGCCATCTGGAATTCCTTGGATTTTCTTGTCTGTGCAAGGTTTACCAGTTTCGCCAAAAGCAGTTCATCAACTTCTACCGGTGCGGCTTCAGGGGCGCCAGATTTCTTGACGATTCCTTCTTTAAAGCCGAGGAATGAAACAGGGTATAATACCTTGTTAACCTTTCCCGAAACAGATTTCTTGTCTTCCTGCATCCAATGTGCGCCGAAGCCTTCCCATATCTTTGCATCGACAGGTGCTCCGCGGCCGCGCATATCGACTTTCATCTGAACGAGTACGCGTTCCTGAAGATCACCATATCTTGTGCCGCGGATTACATTGGCGCGTTTGTCGTGGGTAATAGAAAGGCCGTCATCAGCTGCTGTCCAACCGGAACCAACCGAATAACCAACTGAGCCAAGTTCATTACCTTCGGCGTCGACGAGATCAAATATGAATTGTGTACCAGTTGTTGCATCATCGCTCTTGGAGACGGCACTCATGTATTCGTCGTTCTTGCCAAAACGGCAATTTACCATGTAGCCATCGATATCATTGGGCAAACCAGATTCAAGTTCCCAGGGGTCTTTAACATTTGCTGCGGTGGTCATAATTTTGCTCTCCTAACATTATTATTCTTTTATCTTACTGTAATTAAGGCACGAACTTTGCGAAGTTCTTTCTTTAAGTCATATCCTTCCTCCTCATTCCAGTCGTAACGTTTGCAACCGGGACAAGCTTTTGGTAATTCAAAGCGTCTAGGTATCCACTCTTTACCACACCGTTTGCAGACTAACTGTCGAATTACTTTTGCCATAGCATGAACTCCATAAACTAACCTTATACAATAATTATAACACAAAATGGTTAAAAAATAAATAGTTCCTGGAAAATTATAGGAAAACTTTTTTCATAGCTTAATACTATCCCTTGTTCCATCGCCGGTAATATCCCAAACAATTACATTATCATTTTGGTAACCAACCGGTATTGAATAATAAGACATCTCAAATGTGCAGTTATCGTATGGGATGTCTCGAATAGTCTTTATCATCTTAAGTATTCTCTCATCAGTTATTTCTTGACGAGGATAATAAAAGCGATAGTCAACTATGCCATCGTGAGTGACTTTGCGGACAGTACATGGGCCTTTAGCTAGCTCAATGGTAAAAGATTTATGATTCATTAAGTCTGTTTCTTTCCATATGCAACCTGCGAGCTCGGCGAACTGCGGGTCGATTGGCTTGGCAACTATTGCATAAAAGTCATTGATAAAGATTTTCTCAAGAGTTTTCTTTAGCTCAGCAATCTTCACAATCGGGTAATGAGGTGTAAGTCGACCATCATGGTCTGGGTCAAATACTCTAACACTGACTTCATCAAGTTGTAGAATAAATGTAATCAAATCATTGATGTTTGTTGCTGGTGTAACAAGCATGTTATCTTCTGTGTTGAGACCAAGATCACGAACTAACTTAATCCTTTCATATTTGTTCATTATTTGCATTCCTCCAATGCTTTGATAAAGCCAGATATTAAGAACTTTTCTTCATCTGTGAGTTTTATCCAGATATTGTATGCAACAGTATAACCCTTTGACGTTAGAACAAAACGGTCTGCAATTTGAATAACATAACCCTTTGTTAGAAGGCCTGCTGCTGCAACTGCTACTACCCTTGCTGCATCATTTGTACTCATTTTCTCTCCTTAAAGCACACTCTTTGTATTGGTTCACCAGTCATACGCTTAATATCCATTGCAACCTTTACACCAAGGTCGTGATTGAGAATACCAATTGCCTGCGTGATTGTTGAGATAGTCGGTTCACCAAAGTCACACTCCATACATGCATGGAAATTACTTGCATCATAGTGTATTACATCATCTGGACCACCGTGTTTTGCTTCATATTCATCAATAGTATTCTTGCGGCCTTCAGCATACATATAATTTGCACATCTTATCATTATTCTGTCCCTCTTACTGATATTATCATAGCAACGAGTAGCATTTGATCATCGCTTGGAATAGTTTTCCAAATTTCCGCTGCTCTTGCCCAACCTGCCCTTGTTAGTAAGATACCATCAGGTACTGAAATAGCAAGACCTCTAACAATAAGACTTGCAGACGAAACAATAGCAGATTTTGTTTCTGGTGGGTATTCAGGAATATCATTATTCATCAAACTAATCCTCTATCAAGCAACATCTTAAAATAACCTGTTATCAGTGCTAAATCTTCTTCTGGCATTTCATCAAGTAGTGCTTCAACGCGTTTCATTCCCTTTGTTGTGAAGTTAATCAGACCGTTATCGTCTTGTGTAACTAAACCTTGTGCAATCATATTTGCCTGTGCTGCAAGCATCCTTTTCTCAATGTAATCTTCTTCAGACATTTGCTAACTCCTATTTATAGCTAGTTATGTATCCAGTTATTAGCACTACATTTTTCTGTGACATTGCAAGCAACAAAGATTCTGCCTCTTTTACACCTGCATTAGTAAGTCTTAGAAATCCATCATTGTCTTGCTCTACAAACCCTTGTGCAATTAATTCTGATTGTGCAATAAGAAGTGCTTTAGATGCATCACTTTTATCCATTTACTAACTCCTTGATTTTCTTGAAGCTCTTTAAGTAGTATTCTCCCCAATGTTTCTGATCACGAACGACAAAAGCCGGATGCGGTAATATGATGTACTTTCGCCCGTCCCTTTCAAATACTTTATCCCAGAGGTTAATAATTGAACCTTCTTTGCCTAGAAGATACTTCATTGCAGGTTTCCCCATAATAATGATATACTTTGGTTTAACAATCGTTATCTCATATTCAAGGAACTTACTGCAGTTTACTATCTCATATGGCATTGGTGTTCGATTACCAGCAGGACAGCACTTCACAAGATTTGTTACATATACGTCTTCTTTTGTCCAACCAACAGAGGTTAACATAGACTGGAAGTATTCACCAGACTTATCTAGTGTGAATGGTATTCCAGTTATATCACAACCATGCATTCCGGGCGCCTCGCCAACAAAGACTAAAGAAGAGTTAATAGGACCGTATCCCCACGTTATTCTGTTCCGGGATGTAACTAGATCAGAACACAGTGTACAATTCTTATTAAGCTGAACGAGCTTGTAATGGATTCCGTTTTCACCAATCTTATCTACCATATTTCACCTACTGCTAGTGGTTTCTCATGCTTTAATACATCTTTAAATGTCAATCTGACGTTATTGTATTCAGTGCAATCGCAGCTCATAAATAAGTGACCTGTATTCTTGATGTTTAGTAAACCAGCATTCTGTCCTAAGCGCACCGGAACTGCAGTTCCATCATTAACATCAATGACTTCACCGTTATCAAGCTCAAGCTGAATGTGATTGAATGCAACAGCAATGATTTTCATGGTTGTTTCTCCTTAACTTGGTACTAGATCACTTGGTGTTTCATTTGGTAATCTATAACCATAAAGCTGTATGACAAAGTAACCCTCTGCGCGCAGAGCCTCGACTGATTCAGGTTCGTCTTCGAAGATAATATCAGGTTGTATCATGTTTGCAATATCAACCTTAATAAGAGCTGATGATCTTCTATCCCCATCTTTTCTCATACAAAGCTGATATGGTTCTATCTTTTCTGCTAATGCATCTGATAACCATGCTGTTGTCAATTCTCTATTACTTTCTGGTCTTCCTGTACCATAGAATACACGATTCTGCTTTTCCAATCCGCTTATCATCTCACACATGTTAGGTATTTTAGGAAAGCTAAGGGTATTCTGGAAGTATCTATCCCAGTCTTTCCTTCCTTTAAGTAGGAACATGTTGACGTACGCTCTTGGATCACAAATAACACCGTCAATATCAGATAGTATAATCATAGCTGTTATTCCTTTGTTCTGTCTTTATGCCTAATTGCAATGGTAAGCTGTTTTCTGAGATCAGCTTTACCTTCTTCGCTTACAATGTGTCTAGGATGATTCATAAAACATTGAAGCTTAAGAACATCCATGCAGACTGAGCACTCTAAGGGTTTTGCCTTGAATATACATGTCATATTATTCTCCCAATTTTCTATGATTATGAATCTCATTGTATTTGATGTATTCGTTAGCCCAATTGGTAAATATTGGTTCAAGATTAAAATCTGATTGAGCTACAACATCGTACCTTGATTTGTTCTGGATATGATATATCATCCAGAGCTGAGAATATAGATCTTCGAAATCCAATGCAAATCGAGGTTGCTGAACAACATGCTGTAATGGCTTTCTTTTCTCTTCAATTAGATCTCGGAATTTTCCATAATCCGCTTCATAGACGTGAAAACTACCAACAGTGAAGGTAAGTGTTCCAACTTGTGCCTTGACAAAGCCTGCAAATGCTTCAAGAATAAAAGAGTTAAGGAATATATCGTATTTCCAACCCTTAAAGAAGTCGTTACTGCGAATGTATACGTGAAGGTTTAGCTTGTCGTTACCGTCATCACCTTTTCGTATCATGAACTGATGGATTATTGTACATGGCAGATTTGTTTCACTACCTTGCAGGTCGATTGAGGAATCCCAGATGTTCATTATTGCTTGCCGAGAGTACCTGTCGAATTGTAATAGATGAACGATGTTTTGGAAGGCTTGGTTATTGTGCCAGCGCTCTCCATACGTGTAGTTAGCGCGATTGTCACCACGATGAAACTTCTCCATAAAGGTTTTGGTAGTCGGATTGGTATATTGCTCTGTTAATGGTGGATTAATATTGAGGAATTCAGAAAGCACTTCACTGTATGCCCAGAGTTTGGATTGCTTAAGGTTCTCAAACGGCAAGATTCTCTCAGTCGGTTTCTCAACTAGATATGTTACATCAGTGATCTCAAGGAATTCACCGGTACGAGGTGTTGAGACTTTACGGCCGTTCATACTGAGAAACGTAGAGAGAACCTTAGCTGCTTCAGTAAAGGTTGGGACTTCAAACGATATCATAGTAGATTCTCCTTATTGTGGTTTCTCTGTGTTATATATCATCATTGTATTTTTATCTTCATCAAGATATTCTATTCGGAATCTATCTCTTTCTATAGCAAACATATCTGGGTATAACGATGCGCGTGTTATTAAACCAGTACTTGAGTCGAATATGACAAAAGGACCTGTTATTGATTCTCTATGAACAACGAATAGTGGTACAATACCGATCTTGTTTACATAACCAGGAATATCACCAGAATTCTTTATCATTTCGGGGTATGTACTCATTCTTCTAAGTGGTGCTACATATCGATAGCACTTGCCGTATTTATCATCGTCTTTTAAGTAATCTATGCAAAGTACCAAAAAGACTTCCATTATTTTAATATCCCTGGTCATATTAAGTGCATATATTTCAGCTTCTTCCTGTGTATGCACTACACATATACCATATTCTTCACTAAGTGTTTTCGTAACCTTTGCTATTGGTGATACTAGCTTATCCGATTGTAACTTTGTTGAACAAAGCTCAGTAGGTGTAGGATGCAGGTATGCCTTGTACGCTAGTACTCCTTTCTTGTCTGATATTTCACGCCAAGGTACTTCATTGTACTTACGCGTAACAGTGAAGCTGTATATCTTATTTGCCATATTATTTACTCTCCTTATTATCTTTAATATTCTTATCTAGTGCATCCAACTTCCATGCGCACGGATGATGATAATTGCATTCATCACCTACTCTGAACCAACAGGTTTGTTTGCGCTTATCACCACCGCAGCATTTTGCCATAAGTTACTCCACTGTCATTTCAATGTAGTTCTCAGCAAGCGAGACAACTTAATGTAGCTCTATTTCCAACTAATGGTCCAAGTTCCCAATTAATGAATGAGAATACTAAATCTTCAATCATATTGTTACGTCTCGTCGTAAATAACCGCAAAGTCGTCCGGGTCTAACTCATGCGTTTTGCAAATCTCTTCATACTTATCATGATCTACTACATCCCACATTGTAAGAGATGGTTGGCTATCACTTCCTGAAATAGCAATGATATTTTGCTCTACTCCTTCTTTTAGCATCTTAGCTATAGATAAGCAAAATTCCGCCTGCTCTACGATATTATTAATCTCGCTACTACCGTCGATTGCATTATGCCACAAGAATTCATTTACTGCTGACATTTGATACTCCTTCAATTATTTTACTAACCCTATTCGTTTCTTGATCTTTCATTTTCAGATACTTAATAACAAGTTCAATACCATTCTTATCAAGCTTCTCTGCAAATTGATGACATCTACCACAAATCCAGATACCTCTATTTGTGTTTGTATCTTCCCAATGATGATAATAGTAGCATTCAGATGTACTACATAATTCGCATTTATTATCTACTGGTCTACTGCGCTTGTATGGTGTCATCACTGTAACAACCTTGCCATCAATCCTAGTACATACTCTAAGATTGGCATCAAAATTATCGGACGATATAGTATCTTTTACTAAACTCTGATACTTGCTTAAAATCTCAGGTGTGTTATCTAGTGCTTCTGCAAAAACGTTACAGTTGAAACAGACCCATATACCCATTGATGCATTGTTGTTATCCCAGTGGTGCCAACCTAGATTATTAGATAAAGAGCCGCAGAGCTCACAGCAAAAAGGTTTTGGCCTCTTATATGGTGCAGGAAGATAAGTTGTAATTGACCTAACCTTTGAAGTACCTACACTTGGATTATGTGCTCTCCAATTTACCTGCTGTTGGTATGTTATATCCTTGTGTGTTTTTCTCCAGGCTCTATGCCATTGAATATTCAATGTAAGCTTACGCACCTTAGGATCGCTTATTTCCCACCAAGGTGTTTCACCAGTGTAAACAACATATTTATCATCATATTCAGCAGCAATTATGCCCTTGTTGCATTTATCCTTAAGTGCATTAACTCTTTCTAATATATCTTGTTTAGTTACCATATGATAGCCTCCTTAAACCACTCTGGAAACATGTTTGGATGTTCATCATATAGTCTTTTAAACTGGCCGTCCAGCAGGTATGTTTTGGCGTAATCATCCTTTGCTCTTACTCCACGTCCTGCCATCTGTATGACAGTCTTAATAGTCTGATAAGCATACCAGAATCGACCATCTTTACTACTATATAATCTCTTGCTAATCTGTGGATCTCCCAAATTCGGATATGGCAACTTACAGATAATTACTACTCTGCATTGATCGTACGGTAAATCGACACCTCTATCCATACTTGGGCTTAGCATAACTAATGGTCTATTTGATCGCTTGTACTCTTCAAGCTTCTCAGCCTTGTCCCGTTGTTGATGAGTGATAAACCTATCAGTATTGACATGTGCTACAAGATAATCTCTTATCTTGTAGGAAACTGTGTGACATAATATCTTATCGTGCGGGTTAGCTCTAATGATTTCGTCAACTTTCTTGGCTAGTAATGGTAATGCAACCATCAATTCCTTTTCAATAATGTTACCGCAAGGAATATACTCAATCGGTCGATTCTCTTTCGGAAACGGACTCGGTAATGCAAGGTATTCATAATCCTCTAATCCGATGTTCTTTGCAGCTTGCCGAGGCTCAAGTATCGTCGCTGACATACCCAATACCTTCTTCATATGCCGCCAGAGTTGCGATTCAGCGTATGGTGCAATCCAAATCGGTTTAAATGACCAACTCTGCTCTGTTGGGTAAAATACCCATCGATCTGATACGTTTCGGACTAGGAAATTAAGCTTCGAATCAAACCGCTTGAGCTGAATCAGGTGTCGATTGGTTTTTGCATCTGGTTGGTACCAAGGTGATACCATATCTTTTTCCATTGAGTCTATTTGTGGTTCAATAAGCTTGATAGTGTCGTTTGCCCAGTCAATCCATGATTCAAACTTCGTCTTGTACTTCGGTTGCTCAAGTTGAAGAGCCTTTAGCGTATAAGCACTAATATCGCAAGCAATGAATCCCATTAGTTGGTCTTCTGTTGCGTCGAATTCATCAATTATAACGTATTCCGAACCGGAGAATGTCTTGCCATAGTTTATCTCAGTCAGAAAATACGACATATTAAGGATAGCTATTGGAGCCATAATAGCAGCCAATTTTGCTTTCTTATATGCACAGTTGTCTTTATAGCCGCATTCAGTTTCTTTGCCATCATTGCACATTTCAGCAGTCACTTCAGGCCACATAGATAAATATTTGGCGCAAGGGTAATTTGAGCGACCCTTGAGAATTCTTGCGTACGGGAAATCGTTTATCAATTGGTCTTGTAGCTGTTTGGTCGTGCAAAGGTATACAACATTCTTTGCAAGAAGTCTCTGTACCGTTGCAGCAATGATAGACTTACCTGTTCCAGTTGGAGAATCAAGCAGAAATGCATAGTGCTTTGAGCTCATTGCCTTCATTGCTACTTGTAGCTGGTTCTGTCTGAATTCTTTGAACTTCTCAGGTAGGTTTAAATCACTTGGTTCTATACTCATCTTAACACTTCCCTTGCAGTTACTGAACATTGTGATAATAGTTCTGTTACAATTCCGCGCTTCTTAAGTATCTTTACGAACGTCGATTTGCGCCAGTTTTCACTAAGATTACTAACTTCTTTCAGAAACTCGTCTAAATGAGCAACAGCATGTTCTGTATCTTCAATAGATTTAAGTTTCTCAAGATTCTTGCACAGATCTGATACTTGAGAGTTTATTCTGTCGAATGCACCACTAGCATCGATAACAGAGGATAGCTTGCGGTCTATTTGCCAATCCTTCTTCTTGTATCTAAGTTGGA
>Ga0255360_1000165_pt1 | contig 18361 bp, 23 predicted proteins | sample GFST50metaG_FD_186004 | JGI IMG/M metagenome (GOLD analysis project Ga0255360, IMG submission 186004) | Peat soil microbial communities from Stordalen Mire, Sweden - G.F.S.T50 | ecosystem: Environmental > Terrestrial > Soil > Wetlands > Peat | place: Sweden: Norrbotten County, Stordalen Mire... | reverse complement strand
GATTAGTACACCCTATCGGGTAGAAGATCTTCGAATAATAAAAAAGAAATGAGTTGTAATGTTCGCTAGAATTCAAGATAGTTTTCTATTGAATGTTATGACTACATTATACAAGGAGGATAAAAATGAATTTAAAATTAAACGAACAAAAAAACACACAATCATTTACGTTTTCTTTGATATTTTTATCAGTTATAATTTACGGGATAAGTTTTGTGTTTGCAAAGGAATCAAAAATAGATCTCGGAATTTTATTGGGAACAACCTCTATTTTACTAATTGTAATGAGTCTCTTAAACAAAAACAAAGAAATTGACATATCGGTAAAAAAATTAACTATTGAATTGTTAGTATTTATGATATATTTTATTATGTATTTTGGATGGAGTTGTTATAATAGTATTTACAATCTAATTCCTGCAGATGATATAAATTTAATTCTTTTACTTGTTGTTCCTTTCATAATAACAAAGGCATTTGGATATGATTTTAAATTATTAGGATTTGAATTAAAACAATTTTTTGACAGCTTACCAATTGTAGTGTTGTTATGTGCTATAATCGGAGTGATTTTATTTCCGACTGTATTTATGGAGAATATAAGAAGCATTCATACAAATATATTAGGCGGAGTTATTTCATATTTGCTAGTTTTTGTTATGGTTTTTATACTTTCAGCAATACCAGAGGAGTTTTTCTTTAGAACTATATTACAAACAAGAATTGAAAAAGTTTTAAAAAGTCCAATATCAGGTATAATAGTATCTTCTCTAATTTTTGCAATATATCATATCCCATATAGATTATTATTAAATAGTTCATTAACTTATGGATCTATACAATTAACAATATTTAGTGTCGTATCTCAGCAGTTTTTAATGGGTTTATTCTTAGGATTATGGTGGAAAAAGACTAGAAACGTATACAGTGTTTCATTATTACATGCATTCTATAACGCATTTTTCTTAATGAATATGTTGAAAATAGGGTAAAAGGTTAAATAGTCATAATAATTGAAATATATAATTCTCAATACTTAAAAACAAAAAATCGTATGACCATTATTCATTTTAATAAACATGACGGACTCATGTCTATCAAAATAGGTAATGGTCATATAATTTTTGCCGATAAAAATGCATAAATTAAAAAAATTTAAACACAAATTAAGAAATGTAATTGTGTATGTGCATCATGCGGTGAAGCGATTATTAATTTCATATTTTCAAATTATATACAAGAAGGATTATTAATATTGGATATAGAAATATTAATATATGATAAATATACGGGGGGGAATATTATGTGCAAGGTATCCATATTGGTAGTAGATGATGAAAAAGAAATTAGAGAACTTATAGAGATATATCTAAAAAATGAAGGTTATGAAGTTATTATGGCAGAAGATGGGGTTAAAGCAATAGAAATTGCTAAGAATAAAAAGTTGCATCTCATTATACTGGATATAATGATTCCTAAAGTTAATGGTATACAGGTATGTAAAAGTATTAGAGAAGAATTTGATGTTCCTATAATAATGCTTTCAGCAAAGCGTGAGGATAGTGATAAAATTTTAGGATTAATTACCGGAGCGGATGACTATATGACAAAGCCATTTAATCCATTAGAGTTGGTTGTAAGAGTTAAAGCACAGCTTAGAAGATATTTGAAAAATTACACAACTCCAAAGGTTAATGAAATAGTAATTGATGATTTGATTATAAATTCACAGAGCCATAGAGTATATATATCTGATGAGGAAATTATATTAACTAATAAAGAATTTGAAATACTAAAACTATTAGCTGAAAATAGGGATATGGTATTTAGTAGTAGAAACATATATGAAAGAATATGGGATGAAGAATTTTATGAATCAGATGCTACTATAATGACTCATATAAAAAATATTAGAGTCAAACTAGGTGAAAATGTTAAGAATCCTAAGTATATAAAAACTGTATGGGGAGTTGGATATAAGATTGAAAAGTAGATACTTTTTTAGTATTAGAACTAGATTTCTTCTGTCATTTTGTATATCAATAATTTCTGGCTTTTTAATTGCACTAGTAATAAACGGTTACTTAAGACAAAGTAACAACAGCTATTCTAGTGAGATACATGAATTCAAAATCGAGTGCTTGCCTATATTTAAAGAAATGAAAAGCAGTGTAAATAATAAAAGAAAGCTGCGGGAGATTATAGATAAATATTCAGATAAAATGGATATTTATGTAGTAGATAAGCATGGACAAATATTAATTGAAAGTAAAAATAATTATGAGAAGCAATTGGACATTGATAAGCTATTAAATATTAAGGATCAAGAAAAAAACCTTTCTGCAGAGAAAGTAGAATCCTCTGATCCTAATCAGATTAAATATTATAATATTGGGCCTTTAGATAAAAATACATATGTAGTAAGTGTTAAGTTTTTGCAAATGAAAGATAATGTGGGGGCTTTTGTAATTGGAATAGGAATTTTTGTTCTCTCTTTTTTAGCGCTAACATATGGAAGAGTAAAGTATATTCATGAGCTTTCTGAGGGATTAATTGAAATATCCAAGGGGGATTTTAAATATAGAATTCAAGTAAATGGCAAAGATGAGTTAGCTATGCTTGGTGAGAGTATAAATTATATGGTGGAACAATTAAATAATATGAAAGAGAAAGACAAATTAGTTGAGAAAAATAAAAATATTCTAATAGAAAATGTGTCTCATGATCTAAGAACTCCTTTGACTTCTATTATAGGTTATGTAAAGCTGCTGAAAGATATATATAAATTTAAAGATAATATAGGAAATTATATAGAGATAATTGATAAAAAATTGCAAAGGTTAGAAGAACTAATCACTGATCTTTTTGAATATACCAAGCTTGAATCTCAAGATATTAATCTAAGTAGAGTGGAATTTTCAATAAATGAGTTTATGAGGCAGGTTGTAGAAGGTTTTATGCCGATTTGCAATGAAAATAATTTAGAACTATTTTTAGAAGTACCAGATGAAGAGTTAATGATTAATGCAGATCCTAGTAAAATGTTTAGGGTTTTTGAAAATATTATATCAAATGCAATAAGATACAGTGATAAACCAGGTCGTATTATGGTAAAGGTATTAAAGAATGAAGAAGGGATAATAGCATGTATTGAAAATAAAGGCGAAACTTTAAAAGTAGATGATTTAGATAAAATTTTTGATCGTTTTTATAGAACGGATGAAGCTAGAAATACTGAAACTGGAGGTTCAGGTCTAGGTTTAGCAATCGCTAAAAGTATTATTGAATTGCATGGCGGAAGTATTTGGGCAGATTGCAAAGGAAATAAGGTTTGTTTTTATGTGTTAATTATAAATGTTAATGAAAAGCATATTATAGAGTTCTAGCTTAGATATTTAGCCTATCTATTCAAATGAACATTGTAATTTGCTACATTAAAAAGGTATTAGTTTTATTTAAGATTAAAAGCATTAATGTTTTTTTATCAAAATCAACTTCAAATACTAGTTTCATGTAGCACGGAAACAACAACAAAGGAGCTTGAATAACTTATTTATTTTACATAAAAGTATTGTGTTCCAATTTTTTAACTCATGGGGATTTATAAGGGGTGGGGCATTTGCCCCTTTTTCTTTTGTGTGTTTTATGTTCCCATAGACTAGAGAAGGCAACGGAATTTGAGATGGGGGGGTAAACAACTTCTCAGAACTAAGGAGATTTGCGGAAAGGTTATGGTTTTGCGAAATTGTTTATGGAGGAAAAGGAAAATAACACCTCGTCTTAATCATGTGGAAACCTGTGCACTGCTATATAAAAAGTAAGAAAGAAGGGTAATACTATGGATGGAACGATACGTAAAGATGTAAAAGTAGGAGCAAAAGTCTTTGTTGTTCAAAAACAAGACCAGCGTTCTGGGAAGCTAACTGAAGGCATCGTACAAAGGCTTCTTACAAACTCAGAGGTTCATCCTCGTGGCATTAAAGTTATGCTTGAGGGTGGAATTGTAGGAAGAGTTAAAGAAATAAGATAGTTTTTAAGTATAATAAAGGGCATTCAATTTTATGGTTAAGTGCCTTTTATTATGGGTAAATTTTTGAAAATTATGGTATTCTAAAAACTATTATGCTATACGAATATTGTAAAAATTAAACATAAAAATATCAAGTTTAAAACTCCCTGCACCGCTGCCTCATTCTTTTGACTAAAATCTTCAACTGGTCTGGTAACCATAATTACTCTTACTTTATTTTGAATTGCAACATTACAAGGCAATTTATTCTATTTTCATAGCTACTAAACACATCTTCAGAAATAAGCTGATTGCGACTCTCATAAACCACAATTTCAGAATACAGATCATGAATTGATACTTCCTTTTCAACTTTATCAATTGGAACCAGAAATTGTGTAAATCTAGGCATAATGTAATGCTCAAATGGCCTTTTTTCTGCTTGTCTTTTAGAGCATCATCTCTATATAATATTGGAACACATTGCATAAATATAATAGGGTGATGCCCATCCTTTCTGAAAGGTGTCACAGTAAGCCCTAAAACATATTTGGGACTACTTTTCTTAATAATTCCTTCAAAACTAAAGGCTGAAATATGATGACATTCATCGGCCTGTGTCAAGTAAAAACTAAGGTTCTTTGATTTCGATAGAGTTCTCTAAGCAATACAATATCTGATAAAGGCAAGCCATATAAGTTTTCTTAAAATCAGGAGCGATGTAATTTGAACCTGATAATTTGATGGCCTCTAATTGCAGTTCACTTAATTTACTCATGGGGTATAATCCAAAAGCAAGTGTAAGTTGAGAATAAATAAAATTCATAATACTATCATTGTTAGTTTTTGGGAAAATCTGACTCACTAAGTCTATTAAAGGGTATTGAATCTCTATCGATTCCTTTTTAAATTTGGCTAATGCTTCAACTGAAACATTTTTTTCTAGGGATGTAAAAAGAATAGCATACAGTTCTAAAAGTCTTTCATGCTCAATCAATTTATCTGTCCAAATTTCTGAAATTTCATAAATAGAATAAAGTTTATTAATTTTAAAAGACTTACTTAAAGATGATATCCAAGATTTAAGGTCTTCGATCAAAATTAAAAGAAGAATTTCTTCTTTTGTATTAAAATATTTATAAATATTTGGTCGTGTAAATTTAGTATATTCTGAAATAGTACTAAAATTTAATCCTTCATAACCCACTGAATTATATATAGAGGAGGTTGCTTCTATTATTTCTTGAATACGTTTTTGAATCTGATCATCTGAGCGTGCTCGCTGAAAACTCATGTTTACATATCCTTCCTATTAGTATAAACCAATTAACTTTCTTGAAATCTATTATAAATCAAAAATTACTTATTGACAAGTTACACGGCGGATGCTATTTTGTAAATAAATTACACTATGATTGTTATTATAATTATATGTTACGCTATGTAAATTAAAATAAAATAAAAAAATTGAGGAATTATTTATGGAAAAGAAAACAATAGTTATAACGGGAGCTTCATCTGGTATTGGAAAGGCATCAGTTAAGTACTTTGCAGAAAAAGGATGGAATGTAGCTGCAACAATGAGAGCACCGGAGAAGGAAACTGAATTATCTGAAATTGAAAATGTTAAAATTTTTGAACTTGATGTGGCAAAACAAGAAACCATTGATCAAGTATATGAAAATATACTAAAAGAATTTGGAGAAGTTGATGCTTTGTTAAACAATGCAGGTTATGCAGTAAGCGGACCATTTGAATTATCTACAGATGAACAAATTCGTAAAGAGTTTGATGTAAATGTATTTGGTTTATTTAATACTACTAGAACTTTTTTAAAGCACTTTAGAGAAAAGAGAAAAGGTGTCATTGTTAATATATCCTCAATGGGCGGTAAAATAACATTTCCATTAATATCAACTTACCATTCAACCAAATTTGCAGTAGAAGGTTTTACAGAATCGTTAAGTTATGAATTAGATGCGTTAGGAATCAAGGTTAAATTAGTTGAACCTGAAAATATTGCTACAGACTTTAGTGGAAGGCCATTGGATGTTGCAAAATCAGAAACAATAACTGATTATAATGAATATACTAACAATTTTTTCAGTAGCGACTTGTGGTGCTGATACAGGAAATGCCATGGAGTTAATAAAAAAAGAGATTAATAATAAAGGGATGACTTTAAATAGTGGATTTTTGAAAAATGTGGTATGAGAATATCAAAGTTTTATTCAACGGATGATTGTGTATCATGTGGAAAGTGTGAAAAAGTATGAAATTCAAATATAATAACATTAGTAAAAGGAAAACCACAGTGGATTGGTGAGTGTTCTCAATGTTTAGCATGTATTAATTATTGCCCTAAAAAAGCAATACAATATGGCAAATCAACAGTTAAAAAGGGGAGATACACTAATCCGTATTTTAAATAAATATATACACTTAAAGAGGAAGGATGATGGTTATGTATAAATTCTACAATCAATTACCAAAAACAACAACCTATTGGAAAGAAACAGGAGTTTTTTATATTAAACATACAAGCTTTCGTGTAACAATGGAGGAGGCATATGCAATTGCGGAATTGTTAAAAGCATCTTTTATGGATCAAGACACAAAGGCAGTTGTGATTGACAATCATGAAGCTAAAGGAGTTTGGACACAAGAAGTTAGTAAAATTTGGGAAGAGGTGGCTACTGAAGTTAGAACTGAAAGACCAAAGAAGTTTGTTACATTAACAAATAGTGTTACAGCTGCAATGCAGATTAATCGAATTTCTAGAAGCCATGGTACTGAAAATATGTCTAAAGCGGTTTACAGTGGATTTAATGACGAGGTAAAGGCATTTATAAACGGAGAGGACAATTAATTTGGAGTGCTTTTACTACAGACTTTCGATAATATACTTTAATTCCTTTTGCTGTTAAATATCCATTTGACATGGAGCTTAAATTAAAATAATGATCTGGATAATATAGGAATGTTTCTCGATTATATTTTTTTTATCGTATCTCTTATCATCTTAATATAATCATCCTAAGTGTTCCCGTTTTCAGATATTGCATTAAAAGGTATATTAACTACATTGTACTTATTTAAATGTACTCATAAGTAGATACGTTACATTTGTACAATATGAGATTCATGCTTTTCTTCAGGCTGTATCCAGCTTCTAATAGTTTTTATGCCATCTTGAAGATTGATGAAAAGAGGAATGCAAAACATCTTTGAGCCATTTACTGCCAGTACCTCTATATCACCAAACATATGGCCAAATATATATTCTCCTTTTGAAGAATTTTCTTTTTTTTATAGAACTTTTGACTGTCCAGATATAAAGGATCACCATGAACCAATTATCTCTGCAGAAATTTGGGATAAGGCTAAGGAAATCCGAGAAGACAGATATCGCATCAGTAATACAGTAGTGGATGGAACTCGAATGAAGTCAACCCGTAAGTTTGCTTTTAACAGTATGTGCCAGTGTGGATTTTGTGGGAAATACTTTTCAAGACGTTCTCATAATCAGGATACTCGTAATAAGAAACCAGTATGGAAATGCAGAATAGATAAATCACTTAGTGTATTAGAGTCAAAGCGAAAGAAATTGACTGACATGCTTCTGGATGATAAGATTACAAAGGATGCTATGATGAGAAATATAATGATTTTACTCGTAAGATTAATCAAGAAAAAGAGGAACGAAACCTTTATGCTGCTAATGTTAATGTACAGAGTGATGTAGGCAGAAGAATGAAAGATATTCGCATTCTATTAACGGGTAATAGAAGAGAAAATACATTGTGAAATATTGCAACAGATTGCGGCACAAACCATTCATTAAATGATTCTTTGTTTGCTAAAAGTTGAATAACGAACTAATCATATCGTATTGGAAGATTGGTCGCATTATTGTGAACTGTTAAGTATTTCAGACAAAGATAAACGAAGTTTCTATGAAAAAGAAGCCAACAATTCAAATTGGTCTGTTGGCGAATTAAAAAGACAAATGAATACTTCATTATATGAGCGATTGTTACTATCAAAGGGAGACATAAATAAACAAGAAGTATTGAAACTAGCGACAACTGGTATAGAGATGAATGAGCCAAAGGATATTATTAAAGACCCTTATGTGTTTGAATTTCTTGGGATTCCTGAAGATAAACCAATGCTGGAAAGTGATTTAGAAAAAGCGTTGGTGGAGGAAATTGAAAATTTTTTGCTTGAGCTTGGTAGAGGATTTATGTTCGTTGGAACGCAGCAGAGTATGCGTTAGGTGGATTATCAAGTAATATCTTTGCTTCTAAATACACTTACTACATTCCGGATAAGGAACAGTTGATTGCAGAGGTTGAGAAAGTAATTAACAGGTGGAAAGCGAAAAAATAGAAATAATACAATTCATTAAGTAGAGGAATGTTTGAAATGAACAATCACGAGAACTTAGTGGATAATGAAGATAGTAAAAGTTCTGTTGATAATGAAATTGCAGGAGAGTCTACAGAGATGTGTTCATATCGCCAATCCCACACATGTGGAAACAGTGATAAAGCTATATAAAAAGTAAGAAAGAAGGGTAAACTATGGATGGAACGATACGTAAAGATGTAAAAGTAGGAGCAAAAGTCCTTGTTGTTCAAAAACAAGACCAGCGTTCTGGAAAGTTAACAGAGGGCATCGTACAAAGGCTTCTTACAAACTCACAGATTCATCCTCGTGGTATTAAAGTTATGCTTGAGGGTGGAATTGTAGGAAGAGTTAAAGAAATAAAATAGTGTTTAGATATAATAAAGGGCATTCAATTTTATGGTTGAGTGCCTTTTATTATGGGTAAATTTTTAAAATAATAAATGAAAAACAAGTCACCCTTGCATAAATAAATCCAGCATTAGATAGTACCATTGTGAATATTGATAAGTTAAATTAGGGTTATTTTATGTTTTGAACGATGCCTTTAGTTAATGATAATATATAAGATATTTTTCTAATAGAGAGGTTTGATTTTTCTTTTAATTCCCTTACTAAGGCAAATCTTAGTTCCCAGTTTGTTTTAATAGATTCTAATGTTTCATTTTTACTTTCTAAATAACCTTCAATAAATATTTTAGCATCTTCTTCATTTAGAATAGTTATGCAAGTGTTGATATTATTGCAGTCCAGAAACTTATAATTTGAAGTATTATTAGTGCATCTTAGAACAGATTCACCATAAATAATTTCATTTGTAGCAACAAAGGACTTTTCAATGTGACCATTGTATAAATAAGAATTATAGCTACTCCACGGATATTGTTCTGGTTGATTTACTATATTAGCTTTTAAAGGGTCATTATGTATAAATTCTAATATTGAAAGTAAACATTCTGAATCTTCAAGTGGCTCACTTTTAAATCTATCGTGAAAAACTTTCCCTGTTCTTTCGTAGTTTTTGTTTATATAATAAGCGTATTTTTTTGTTATTTCTTTCATTAATATAGAAAGAATGTTTTTAAAATCCCAAATAACTAAATGAGCATGATTATCCATTATACAGTAAGCAAAAATCTTAAGTTTATCTTGATATACGCTATTTGATAATATATTGATAAAAAATTCTTTATCAGATTTATTTTTAAATTGATAATTTTATTATAAATCCAAAGCAGTAACTTATCAATGAAAATGAACAAAATATAAGATTTGGTAAGTGACGGTGGACTTATTTATCAGTGTAGTAATAGAATAGGAAATATGATTTATAGGAGCTTTTTTATAAATCCAGTATTAATGATATACTTGTTTTAAAATTAGACAGGAGGGCAATATGATAAAGATTGAAATGGCTCAAATGGAAGATGTTGAGGTTATAACAGAAATTAAAGAACGTGCATATAATGATGAAACCAGAAGGTTTGGTCCAGGAAGGGATGGGGGGCCACAAGGGTATGATTCAGTTGAGTCTACAAGATGGTTAATGAATAAATTTTCTTACTATAAAATAATGATTGGTAGGGAGGTTATAGGTGGATTTTGGTTAGAAGGATGGTCAGATGGACAGTTACAATTAGAGGATTTTTGTATACACCCACAGCATCATAATAAAGGTTATGGGACAATGGCAATTAAGCTGATGGAAGAGATGTTTCCAAATATAAAGAAGTGGACATTAAAAACACCACATTATAGTTTACGAAATCAGCATCTCTATAAGAAGATGGGATACGTTAAAATTGGGGAATCGGAGGATAAGTTTTTATTTTTATATGAGAAAGAGAAATAAGGGAGTAGCAAAAAATAAACTGGTCAATATTAAAAGAAATACTGCAATTGAATAAACTTCAAACATTCTTCTAAACTGCCCTCCTTCAAATCCATCCATTGTTGTTGTAGTTGTATGTTTTGCAGTTTACACAAGTTGACTGTTTTGAGATTTTTCGAATTGATCAGTTATTTATTTTCTAATACCTAATGGATATAAACCCAATAACATATATGATGGACAGTTACATGTATTTTATTTAGTTTAATAATAGACTTAAAACCTATGTAGTGACGGCACAAGGAATGGTAACAACTGAAAACAAAACAGATATAATGTCCAATAGTACAGGTGAGATAAGTAATGTAAACGTAGAGGAAGGAAAAGAAGTGAAAATAGGGGATGTACTTTTTACAATAGACTGCAAGATAACTATGCAAAAGCTGCAAATATAGATAGCCAGAAAGGTAAAGTTTGATTAATTAGCTATTGGAGGAATTATGTTTAATTTATTATGTATATTAGAGATTAATTTAATAATTAATACTCAACTTTCGCATGACAAAAAAAGATACTAATACTAAATTATTACAATAATTACGATGGTTCGATTATAATAGATGAAACTAATTACAGAGAAATTGATCCTAATTCTATTTAGGATATTTTCTCTATTACACACCAAAATGTATTTATATTCGATGGAACCGTTAAAGAAAATATAACGCTGTATCAGAATTATATTGATGAACAAGTTGAGAATGCTATAAAGCTAGCAGGCTTATCAAAGTTTATAAACAAGCTACCTAATGGATTGGATACTAAAATAGAAGATGGTAGTATTAAGGGAATGATTACTGCAGACTAATATGCCTTAAGTTCGACATTATTATAATCTTATTATTAGATATTTTAGAAAGAAGTGTATAGATTATGGAGAAAGAATTTAAAATCTGTGATAAATGGGAAGAACATGAGCAAAATATAACATCTGAATATGGATTTAAGCAACTTTCAATTTCAAACTTTATAATAATGATGAAAGATTGTTTGTTAGAAAAAGGTTATAAAAAAATATTAGATTTAGGATGTGGCGATGGTAGCCATAGTATTTACTTTAGTGAAATTGGATTTGAGGTTTATGCCTCTGATATTGATTGTAGAAAAATCCGTAAAAATACAAAACGGCTGAATATAACTAATATAAAAATTTGCGAACACAATTTTATAAATATACCATATGGTAACGATTTTTTTGATGCAGTAATATGTACTTCAACAATACATCATGCAATTATTAATGATATTAAAAAAGTAGTAAGTGAAATTTATAGGGTTCTAAAGCAAAAAGGATATTTTATTTTTGATATGCTTTCAAAAGAGGATGAGTCTTTTGGGTTAGGTTATAAAATTGAGGAAAATACTTTTGTTGGTTCAAGAGAAGATGAAGAAAATATACCTCATCATTATACTGATGAAAAAGAACTTCAGTCATTATTAAATTTATTTTCAAACATTGAGATAAAAAAAAGTATATACAGTTTTATTGATTTAAAAGGAAGTAAATACATTTCAAAAGATTTCGATGTTATTGCTATTAAAAATTGATAATATCGATACTCATTTTAATAATTGTGCTTTAGATTATGATAGACATTTTTATGAAGACCTAGAGATGTGCAAGTTCTAATCCAATTTTTGAATTAGAGTATGAAGGAACTTCTTATCAAGAAGACCAATGCACATCAGGAAACAACATTACTATCAAGATGAAAATGGAATGTATCAATAAGGCAGCCAGGGCCTACAGTATTGATGAGTGCTTCGATTTGGTGAATCCGCTACCATTGCATTTCATACCAGGGGAAGGAACAGCTTATTCTAATACGAATTATTATCTCCTATCACATATTATTGAAAAGGTGACAGGAAAAGCATATGACCAATACCTAAAGGAAGCTATTTTTGAACCACTTGGGATGTTTGAGTCACATGCAAGTGGACTTCTGGCAGAGGCTGCAGGGTATGCGATGGATGAGGAAGACAACAGAATTGTATGCGGAAGACATGGAATGGGCAGTGGGGATAGCGGCGTTGTCTCCACAATTGAAGATATGACTAAGTGGTGTGAAGCTATATTAAATGGTAAACTTCTAAGTAAGAATAGTTGGGCAGAATGTTTTAAACTGTATAAGGAAAGATTTGGCTTTGGGTTTCGGAGTTACGGGAGATGGCTTGGACACAATGGAGGAATGCCAGGAATTGCTACCTATGAAAGGATTCACTTGGAGAGTAAAACCGCTCTAATATTAATGTGCAATTTAACTGGTTGTAGTCGAATTCAACATGGTGGAAATTGGAATAGTTTAGTTGATGAATTAATGGAAAATTTAAAATTTAGTAAAAGTAACTAAGCATGATAAGTATAAGATATATGGTAAATTAAGAAATTTTTTTTAACATTGCAAGAATTAATTATAAATTTAGTTGAACCTAAAATAAATTTGCTGAACATTTTTGTATAATCGATGGCAAATATGGATTGCGTTCTGTTATAATTATCCTTAGATTAAGTATAAATAGAAAAATATAACTAATAAGGGAGTTGGGATATCATGAATTATCCAGTACATATTGTCTCTGTTGGTGGATTGATAGAAAATGATGAAGGGAAAATATTAATGATAAAGAGTCCAGATAGGGGTTGGGAGATTCCAGGAGGACAAGTTGAGGCAAGAGAAACTCTTACTGATGCGTTAAAGAGAGAAGTAAAAGAAGAAACTGGAATAGATATTGAGGTCGGCAAATTGAGGGCAGTTTTTTCAAATATAGGAAATATAGGAAATCTAGTGCAACCTGATGGAGTTAGTCCTATCGGTTCAATTGTAAACTTTGGATTTACTGGTAAGGCAGTTTCAGGTGAATTAACAACAAGTGATGAAAGTCTGGAAGTAAATTGGTTTGATATGGAGCAAATATTAGACGTAATTGGTGAAGATTTCATGAGAGACAGGGTAAAGTGTATCCTAAACAACGATGGAAGAATTACTTATGGTGCATTTTCACGTAATCCTTATATTCTTCATGAAGTACATTATGTTTAATATTTCTTCTTCTCATTTAACCACACAACTATAAAACACGAATAATTATTTATCCGATGACTACCCGCTCTAACACTCCCATCTTCTACAAGTGGGAGTAAAGAGCGGCTACGTCACTGGATAACGATTTCCCCTAAAGGATAACGACTTCTAAGCATCAAAGATGCTAAGAATTCTGTTAATAACAATCAGATGGGGTCAAAAACAAAACCCCACCTGATTCCAAGAACTCTGTTTATATTTTATTGAGTGGAGGTATGTATATGGGAAAAGAACTGTCAGAAATGACGCTAGAAGAATTATGGGAGTCATTCCCAATCACCTTAAGAGAACACAATACAAATTATAAAAAATGGAGGGTAATATAATGATTAAACAAGCTGATGAAAATGATATACCAGTTATTGAAGAAATACTATTGGACGCAGTTAACTGGCTGTCTAAAAGTGGAATGCAAAACACATGGAATGAGTCAAATGTCAAGTGGACTGATCTTTCAAATTCCTTCAAAATAAATAACTTCTATATTGCATATCAAAATGAATTGCCAACTGCTTGTATGGCTTTAACAGATTTTGATCCAACCTTTTGGCCTAACATTCCCAAAAGTGAATCTTTATATTTGCATAAGGTTGCTGTTAAACGTGCGTTTGCAGGAAAAGGATTTACAAAAGAATTAATCGATTTTGCAAAAAGTGTAGCTCAGAGTCATTGCATTAATACAATTCGCTTAAATTGTAATCAGCATCGAAATAAATTAAGGAAAGTATATGAAAATGAAGGATTTATGTGTGTGGAAGAGAAGACTTTTTTTGAAAATCATGATACTGCTTTATATTTGTGCAATGTGAGAAATACTACCCCCATATTAAAAGCATGATACTGGGGGTATTTTACTACACAATCTTCTCATTTAACGACACAACTATAAAACACGAATAATATTTGAAGAGTCTGCTAAAAAGTAGGCTCTTTTCTAATACTAAATTTTAAGGATTGGGGGTGAAAATCTATGGCACAATGATACTTTCATTTGATGCAGGACATTACAAATAATTAAAGTGTTGTGAAAGTCTATGAATTAATGATAATATCTAATTAGGAAGTGCAATAAAAACAAGGCTTTAAAATAACTTAAAAATTAGAGGGATGTGTAAAGATGTTCAGAGAAATGAGAAGAAAAAAACAATTATTATCCAAAGAAGAAACAATTGAAATTCTAAAGGTATGCACATCTGGAGTTTTAGGTGTAACAGGTGACGATGATTACCCTTATACCGTTCCAGTAAGTTATGCTTTTAAAGACGACAAACTATTTTTTCATTGTGCAAAAGAAGGACATAAGATTGACAGCATAAAGAGGAATGATAAGGTGACATTTTGTGTGATAGAAAAAGATGAAGTAATACAGAAAACTTTTACTACTCATTTTCGAAGCGTTTCTATATTTGGTAGAGCAAGGATTCTTACAGACGATTCCGAGAGACGATATGCCCTTGAAAGTTTAATTGAAAAGTATTCACCTGACTATATTGAAGATGGACAGCGAGAAATTGAAAGTGGATGGAATAGAATATGTTTAGTTCAAGTCAAAATCGAACATATGACAGGTAAAGCCGCTATAGAAATTGTGAATAGTAAGCTTTAGGCATCTTCAACAAAATAATACTACAAAGGGCAAGTAAACCCTATGGATTGTATTGAATGTTAGAGGCGATGATGTAATGGTTAAAGTATTAAAATGGATTTCAGATCATCTTTTATATCTTGTATTAGTTGTAGGAGCTTTTTCACTGTTTTTTCCTGATCTTGGTTCTTCTTTAGGCTTTGGAGTCACACCAGTATTAGCTCTCATGGTATTAAATGTAAGTATGACTATTAAAATAGAAGACTTAAAACAAATTAAAAAATATCCTTTAATAATTTTATGGAGTGTATTTCTACAATTTGTTCCTATGGTATTATTTTCTTTACTACTTGCAAAAATATTTTTCAAAGCAGGAGATATTAATACCGGACAATTACTTTTAGGTAGTCTTCCAGCAGATATTTCAGCCCCACTTATGGTGTATCTTGTGGGTGGTAGTACAGCCTTGGCAACTGCCATGTTAGTTGCTGCAATGGCACTAACACCTTTTGTTTTGCCTACTGTACTAACTTGGTTAGGTGGTGTGGCATTTAAAGTACCAACATCCTACTTGGTTATTGAATTAGCGGGAATTATTTTAATACCCGCAATATTGGGCATTATCTTAAACTATTTTTCAATAAAAGTTAGGGAGAAAGAGGAAGCTTGGTCAGGTTTTGCTTCTGTTTGCTATATAACATTACTTTTTGTAGTTGTTTCTTCTAATGCAAAAGCTATTATTGCTCTAAAAATATTTGCATTTGTTATACTTTTGATAGAAATAGCTCTTAACCTCTTCGGGTATGCTTTAGCATATTTAACAAAACTTGTCTTTAAACAAAATAAGACCTTTTATCCTCTTGTATTCCTTGTAAGCAGTAAAGAATTTGGAATAGCTTCTGCTGCTGTGGATACAATGAAGTTAAGTACTTCAATAGCTATACCATCTGCATTCTATGCAGTGGTACAAATGGTATCTTTACCAATTATGGTAAAGGTAATTAATAGTTTTAAATCAACAAAACAAAAATATAAAAAAATGGAGGTAAAATAGTATGAAAATAGCAATACCTAATAACGGAAACATGGTGAATCAACATTTTGGAATGAGCAAAAGCTTTGTTATAGTAACTATAGAAGATAAAAAAATTCTAAACATTGAAGAAATATCTGCAGCTGAGTTTGCACATCAACATCAAGGCTTGGCAGAGTTGCTCGTAAAAAATGGGGCTACTGTAGTTATAACTGGAGGCATAGGTTCAGGAGCCATTTCTGGTTTACAGCAAAATGGTCTCGAAGTAATAAAAGGAGCTTCTGGAGAATATAAAAAGGTTATTGAGGAATATATCAATGGAACATTGGTAGATAAAAATGTAGTCTGCAATCATCATGGAGAACATCATAATCATTAATAGAAGTTGTATAAGACGTGTGAATTAGTTAAAACTAATTCATACGTCTTTTTAGATAAGGCATCTTCAAGTTAAATAATTTTATAGAGCTGAAATAATAATATGCGAAGAAATGGAACTACCAATAGTTGTCGAAAACTTAGACAAAGTTATATATTAGTGGACAATATTCTAATATATAATGACTATTTTGTTGTTCTCAAGTTTAAGTGAGTGTAGTAGATTGAAAAATCTATAGCATGGTGAACTACGTTATAAGAAAAAGTTAAAGACATACCCTTGAATGTAATCTTCAGTTTAAGGCTCTATGAGTGCCAATCAAGAAACATTACTAATGTCCTGTAATGATAACAGAGAAACACATAAACTTCCTTATGACATTAACAAGAAGGAAAATACCCGAAAGGAGATTGGTTAGAAATGACCAATAATACAGAAATAAAAACTAAAGAATATGCATTTGTATTAGATAATAAGGGCGATAAATTATCACCTACTAATATAAATAAAGCGTGGATATTAATTAGGAAACAAAAAGCCATATTGATACAAAAATATCCTATGGTTATTCAATTGAAAAAAGAAATTAAGAAAGAAGAACAAGATGAATCCGACTTTGTTTGCGGTATTGATGATGGTTCAAAACATGTTGGTATTGCTATAATTCAAAAATGTAAAACACATAGTAAACCTATATTTAAAGGCACTATTGAACAAAGACAAGATGTTAAAGGATTATTAGATACTAGACGAGGATATAGAAGATATAAAAGAAATCATAAGAGATATAGACCAGCTAGATTTGATAATCGTTCTAATAGTAAAAGAAACAATAGAATTGCACCTAGTATATTACAAAAACGTCAAGCTACGCTTAGAGTTATTAATAGAATAAGTAAATATATTAATATATCAGAATATCATCTTGAAGATGTAGCAATAGATATAAGAGCATTAACAGAAGGACATAAATTATATAGATGGCAATATCAAAAATCTAATAGATTAGATGAAAATATTCGTAAAGCAGTTATTTTTAGAGATAATTGCAAATGTCAAGAATGTGGTAAATCTAATTGTGTATTAGAAGTTCATCATATTGTACCTAAGAGACTTAATGGTAATAGTAACTTAGGAAATTTAATTACACTTTGTAGTGCTTGTCATGATAAAACAGAAGGAAGAGAAGATAAATATATTAAACATTATCAAGATATGATAAATGGAGAGAATATAAGATTTGATTTTGCTCAGCACGTAATGCAAGGTAAAACATATTTAAGAAATGAACTATCAAAATCAGGTAAATTAGTTTTAACAACAGGTGGAGATACAGCAAATAAAAGAATAGATTGGGATATAGAAAAATCACATTCTAATGATGCAATTGTAATCAATGATTTAACAGTAAGTAATAAAGATTGTTGTATAAAAGATTGGATGATTAAACCTATGAGAAGAAAAAGCAAAGCAAATGTAGAAGAAGTAAATGGATTCAAACATAGGGATTTAATTAAATATACAAAGAAAAATGGTGATAGTTATATTGGATATATAACAGCAATGTATCCAGAAAAGAAGCAATGTAATATAACAACAACTGAAGGAAAAATATTAAAAAGATATGGAATTAAATCTTGTAATTTACTTTGGAGATTTAATAAAATATTTTGGTTCTAAATTTGGAGAATTATAAGCAAATATAAAGAAAGGAGTATGGTTAAGTTTGTCCAAGTTTGCTTAACCAGGAATATTTATGAATAAAAAAATATTGATTGTTGGTGGAGTTGCAGGTGGAGCATCTACAGCTGCAAGACTTAGAAGATTAGATGAAAATGCTAAAATAGTTATGTTTGAAAGAGATGAATATATATCTTTTGCAAATTGTGGGTTGCCTTATTATATAGGTGAAACAATTAAAGAAAGGCAAAAGCTCATAGTTCAGACACCTGAAAGTATGCATGATAG
>Ga0255360_1000164_pt1 | contig 18379 bp, 15 predicted proteins | sample GFST50metaG_FD_186004 | JGI IMG/M metagenome (GOLD analysis project Ga0255360, IMG submission 186004) | Peat soil microbial communities from Stordalen Mire, Sweden - G.F.S.T50 | ecosystem: Environmental > Terrestrial > Soil > Wetlands > Peat | place: Sweden: Norrbotten County, Stordalen Mire... | reverse complement strand
GCATCAAAGCCAATTCCTTTTTCACTATGGATAACTTTTTCTATTATAACTGAACCTTCAAGTCCAGCATTAGCAGCTATTTGTCTAACTGGTTCTTCAAGAGCTTTTATTATGATGTTTATACCAACTTGAACATCAGCATCCTCATCAGTAAGCTCTTTAATTGCTGGTAATACATTTACGTATGCTGTACCACCACCAGGTACTATTCCTTCTTCAACAGCAGCTTTTGTTGCAGCTAAAGCATCTTCTATTCTTAATTTTCTCTCTTTAAGTTCTGTTTCAGTAGCAGCTCCTACTTTAACTACAGCAACTCCACCTGCAAGTTTTGCAAGTCTTTCCTGTAATTTTTCTTTATCAAAATCTGAAGTAGTATCTTCAATTTGAGTTTTTATTTGTGATACTCTATCATGGATTGCAGCCTTATCACCTTTTCCATTTACTATAGTTGTGTTTTCTTTAGTTATTTTAACACTCTCAGCTCTTCCAAGCATATCTAAAGTAACATCCTTAAGTTCTCTTCCTAATTCTTCAGAAATAACTTCTCCACCTGTTAAAGTAGCTATATCTGTAAGCATCTCTTTTCTTCTATCGCCAAAACCTGGCGCTTTAACTGCAACGCATGTGAAAGTACCTCTTAGCTTATTAACAACTAAAGTTGCAAGAGCTTCTCCTTCTATATCTTCAGCTATAATTAAAAGTTTCTTTCCTTGTTGAACTATTTGTTCTAATACTGGAAGTATTTCTTGGATGCTTGTTATTTTTTTATCTGTTATTAATATATATGGATCATCTAAAGCTGCTTCCATTTTTTCAGTATCAGTAGCCATATATGGACTTAAGTATCCTCTATCAAATTGCATACCTTCAACTATGTCAAGTTCTGTTCCCATTGATTTTGATTCTTCTACAGTAATAACTCCTTCATTACCAACTCTTTCCATAGCATCAGCAATAAGCTTTCCTATTTCAGGATCTGCTGCTGATATTGCTGCAACTCTAGCAATATCTTCCTTACCATTAATGGGTTTTGATAATTTTTCCAATTCTTTCACTGTAGCTATAACAGCTTTTCTTATTCCTTGTCTTAGTAGCATTGGATTAGCTCCAGCAGTTACATTTTTTAAACCTTCTCTTATTATTGCTTGAGCAAGTAATGTTGCTGTTGTTGTACCGTCACCAGCTACATCATTTGTCTTAGTAGCAACTTCTTTTACTAGTTGTGCTCCCATGTTTTCATATGGATCTTCTAATTCAATTTCTCTTGCAATACTAACACCATCATTTGTTATTAATGGTGAACCAAATTTTTTATCAAGAACTACGTTTCTTCCTTTAGGTCCTAGCGTTACCTTAACTGTATCAGCAAGTTTGTCTACGCCTTTTTGCATAGCTCTTCTGCCTTCTTCGCCTAATAATATACTTTTAGCCATCTCAAAATCCCTCCAATAAATATTTTAATTGATTATTTTTTATTAATCTTCTACAATTCCTAATACATCATCTTGTTTTAATATCAAATATTCTTCGCCATCAAGCTTAACTTCACTTCCGCTATATTTTGAAAAGAATACTTTGTCACCAATCTTTAGCTCCATTTTAATTTCTTTTCCATCAACATAGCCACCAGGTCCCACTGCTACTACTTCTGCCATCTGTGGTTTCTCCTTTGCAGCTCCTGGTAAAACAATTCCGCTTTTTGTTGTTTCTTCAGCTTCTAATCTTTTAATAACAACTCTGTCTCCAAGTGGTCTAATTTTCATCTCTAAACCCTCCTCAAATATTTGAAAAATTAAGTTAATATCCTGTTAGCACTCAACATTATTGAGTGCTAATACTAATATTATAATAGTTAATACCATTTATATAATCAAATTGAGTGTTTTGTTCAATTTAGTTAATTATAGCAGTATATCCTTTTTAGGTCAAATTAAATCTCTATATTAGCCATTTACTGTGTATTCCTCGAATTTTCTTATTTATTTGCGTACTGTAAAAATATTCTGTGAATTTTAATTAAATTTTGTAAAATTGTAAATAATTATATATATACACACTTAGGAGGTGTTCTATTGAAAAATAATTATTTATTATTACAAATTTTCATGGCCATTGCTATAGTTTTATGTACAATTATTGTATCCACAAAAATATCCTATAATTTTAAACCCCTATATTATTATGATATAAAGAACCTTAATTTAGAGAATACATCTGGATTAAGTCTTACTTCAATAAAATCTAACTATAATTATGTTATTGGTTACTTAGACAATACTAATGCAGATAAATTTACTCTTCCCACACTAAGATCTTCTTCTGACGGAGAGGCTCATTTTGCTGAGGTTAAAAGCATTTTTAAAAATATGAACTATATTCTTTTGTTTTGCATATTATTTATACTTATATCAATTATAATTTTAAGAAATAATAGACAATTTTTATATTTAAAAATTGCTGGCATTACTTTAATATTAATTCCTTTAATATTAATTCCTTTATCCTTTTTAAATTTCGATAGACTATTTACCTTTTTTCACAAAATTTTATTTAAAAACGACTTTTGGTTGTTTGATCCAAAGACTGATCCTATAATACTTTTGTTTCCAGAGGATTTTTTTATGCACTGCATGCTGTTAATGTTTACTTTATCAACTTTACTAGCAGCCTTTTACCTGATACTATATAAGGCATATGAAAAAAAATAATACGTCAGCTTGCTAGTCTATTTTGCGTCATATGCCTAAGGCTACTGTACAGTTCTCTTACACTTCTATATTATTCTCTCTTGCATAATAAAACAAATATTGCTGAGCAAATCCCGACAGATTTCCAAATCTATTTCTTCCAAATTCTCTTATCTTCTTCAGTGATACGTCTGGAGCCACGTAAAAGTGCATCATCGCCCTTTTTACCCATACATCTACAGGAAAAGCTGAGTATTTTTGCATTGAAAATAGCATAATACAATCTGCAACCTTAGGTCCTATACCCATAAAATTACATAATGCTTTATGACATTCATCATCATTTTGAGCATTAATAAAATCTATATCATATTCATCCTTAGGATTTCTTGCATTACTAAATATTTTTTCTACAGTATCCTTTATATATTTTGCCCGAAATCCTGTACTGCAAGCTTCCAGTTCCTCAACAGATGCTTTACTAAGCTCACTTACCTCTGGAAAAGAATAATAGGTCTTGTCTTTATATTTCACCTTTTTTCCCCATTTTTCACTTATATTATTTATACATTTTTTTATCATAGGTATTCTATTATTAGCTGAAATTATAAATGAAACTATTATTTCAAAAGGCTCCTGCCTTAACAATCTTATTCCATTGCCAAACTCAACCGATAAATTTAAATATGAATCCTTACTGAGTTCATCTTTTATTGCGGAATAATCTCTTTTAAGGTCAAAATAATCTATCCAAATAGCCTCTGTTTCTTCAATACTAGTGTTATATATATATATATCCTTGCCTTTTTTTTCAACTTCAATTACCCTTCCAAATGCAACACCAATGTAATTTCCATTTTCTTGCCTGTTCCACCTAAAGCACTGTCCACAATCAAAAACATGGTTTAATTCAAAATTTTTTACTTCTTTAATAATAACTCCGTGCTTAAATTTTTCAATCCCTAAATAATCCAATTTCACACCTTCTTCTAGCTTTAGTATTCCTCTATTTTAATAAACTTAATCTTTAACGTTAAAAAATATACAGGCCTTATCAATTTAAGGCCTGTATATTTATAAAATGAGAACCGTCTCCAGCTCTTTTACTTCTTAAAAAATTCATCTATAGCCGCAGCTGCTTTTTTTCCTGCACCCATGGCAAGTATAACTGTAGCGGCACCTGTAACAGCGTCTCCACCAGCATATACTCCTTCTCTTGTAGTTAAACCCGTTTCTTCATTAACTACGAGACATTTTCTCTTATTTAGCTCAAGCCCTTTAGTTGTAGAAGAAATTAATGGATTTGGTGAAGTTCCAAGTGACATTATAACTGTGTCAACATCCAGTACAAATTCTGATCCCTTAATTTCTACTGGAGATCTTCTTCCTGAAGCATCAGGTTCGCCAAGTTCCATTTTTATGCATTTTAGCCCTGTAACCCATCCTTTTTCATTGTTTATTACTTCTACAGGGTTAACTAATAAGTCAAATATTATTCCTTCTTCTTTTGCATGATGAACTTCTTCTTTTCTTGCTGGAAGTTCAGATTCGGATCTTCTATATACGATATGAACCTCAGCTCCAAGTCTAAGTGCAGTTCTTGCAGCATCCATAGCAACGTTTCCTCCGCCAACTACTGCAACCTTCTCACCAACTTTAACAGGCGTAAAATAGCCTTCCTTGTGAGCTTTCATTAAATTAGTTCTTGTTAAGAATTCATTAGCTGAGAATACACCATTAGAATTTTCTCCTGGTATTCCCATGAATTTTGGAAGTCCTGCTCCTGAACCAATAAATATTGCATCGAAGCCTTCACTCTCAAGTAATTCATCAATTGTAATTGTCTTTCCAATTATTACGTCAGTTTCTATTTTAACTCCAAGTTTTTTAACATTATCAACTTCATGCTTTACAACTGTGTCTTTTGGAAGTCTAAATTCAGGAATTCCATAAACAAGTACACCACCAGCTTGGTGAAGAGCTTCAAAAATTGTAACCTCATGACCTAATTTTGCTAAATCACCAGCACAGGTAAGTCCAGATGGTCCACTTCCTATAACTGCAACTTTTTTGCCTGTCTTTGGTTTTGTTTCACTTAAGTCAACATTGTGCTCTCTTGACCAATCAGCAACAAATCTTTCAAGCTTACCAATGGCCACAGCTTCTCCTTTAATGCCAAGTACGCACTTGCCTTCACATTGAGTTTCTTGAGGGCAAACTCTTCCACAAACTGCAGGAAGGGCACTTGATTGTGCTATAGCTCTTGCTGCTTTTTCAAATTCCCCATTTTTAACATGGTCAATAAAATTAGGTATTTCTATTGTAACAGGGCACTGAGTTACACACATTGGTTTTTTACAATTTAGACATCTAGCGGCTTCTTTCTTAGCTTCTTCCTCTGAATATCCTAAACAAACCTCTTCAAAATTTTTAGCTCTAACCTCTGGAGCCTGTTCTTTTATTGGCACTCTATTCATATCCATTATTTGTCACCTCCGCACATGCCACATCCGCCTTTATGTTCTTCGCTCTTTTTGAATTCTTTCTTAGATTCCTCATCTTTATAAATATTTTGTCTTCTCATAGCTTCATTAAAATCTATAAGATGTCCATCAAATTCAGGACCATCAACACAAGCAAATTTTGTCTTACCGCCTACTGTAACTCTACAAGCTCCACACATACCAGTTCCATCAACCATTATAGGATTCATACTTACAATAGTCTTTATATTCAATTCCTTTGTAAGTAGAGCCGCAAACTTCATCATAATCATTGGTCCTATAGCTACTACCAAATCATACTTTTTACCTTCAGCAACAAGCTTTTTAAGCTGATCAGTTACAAGTCCCTTAGTACCATTTGAACCATCATCTGTAGTTGCATATACATTTCCTACAGCTCTCATCTCATCCTCTAAAATAATGAATTCCTTAGACCTTGCTCCCATTATTACATCAGCTTTTACCCCCTGCTCACTAAGCCATTTAACCTGTGGGTATACAGGTGCTGCTCCAACTCCGCCTGAAATAAATACAATATTTTTGCTTTTAAGCTCTTCTACAGTTTCATCAGTTAACTCTGAAGGAGTTCCAAGTGGTCCTACAAAATCAACAAAATAGTCCCCAACATTGTACTCAGCCATTTTTTTAGTAGATACCCCAACAGCCTGAAAAACTATTGAAACAGTTCCTTTTTCTTCATCATAATCACATATAGTAAGAGGAATTCTTTCTCCCTTCTCATCCATACGTATAATTATGAATTGTCCTGGTTTAGCAGATTTCGCCACCCTTGGTGCTTCTATTTCCATTAAGTAAATCTCAGGTGCCAACAATTTTTTCCCGGTAATTTTAAACATCAGTACTCCTCCAAACCTATTTTAAATTAATTGTATATATTTTTTTTTAAGCCCTCTTGATAATACAAGAGAGCTTAAAATGTAAATAACTACATAAATTGACCATAGTATAATATGAATATGTAAGCCTATTACTTTTTAGGCCTGCATATATATTTTAAGGCATATGAACGAAAATAACAAGTCAAAGATTCGACAGAACCTCGCTCACATATAATTAAAAATTAACTTTTTCTCCATTAAAGATGGCATTGAACAATTTCTTCATTTCATCCACAGTAATCTTTCTTGGATTTGAGCCTGTACACGCATCTGCTATAGCATTTACAGAAATCTTATCAAGATGAGCCTTGAAGTCTTCTTCTGGAATACCATATTCTTTTAATGTTAATGGAATGTTAAGCTTAACATTCATTTCCTTAATTAAAGCAGTAAGAGAATCTACTAGTTCTTCATCTGTATTTCCTTCAAGTTTTATAGCTCTTGCTATATCAGCATATCTTTCAAGACAAGCTTTCTTGTTAAAGTCTATTACATAAGGCAAATATATTGCATTTGCACAACCGTGAGGAATATGGAATACTGCTCCAGTTTTATGTGCCATACTATGAGTTATACCTAGTAGTGCATTTGAAAAAGCCATTCCTGCAAGGCATTGAGCAATATGCATTTCATTTCTTGCTTTCTCTTCACCCTCATATGACTTCATTAAATATTTTTTAATCATTACAATAGCATTTATAGCTAAAGGATCTGAAAATTCTGAATGTAATCCTGCAACATATGCTTCAATTGCATGAGTAAGTGCATCCATTCCTGTGTGTGCCACAAGTTTTGGAGGCATTGTTTGAGCTAATGCTGGATCAACTATTGCAATATCCGGTGTAAGATTAAAATCAGCCAAAGGATATTTTATTTCAGTTTTATAATCAGTTATAACTGAAAATGCTGTAACTTCAGTAGCTGTTCCGCTGGTAGATGGAATTGCAATAAATTTCGCTTTATTTCTAAGCTGAGGGACCGTAAATGGATCTTTAACATCATCAAATGTTGCTTCTGGATGTTCATAGAATATCCACATTGCCTTTGCAGCGTCGATTGGTGAACCACCACCTACAGAAACTATCCAGTCAGGTTCAAATTCCCTCATAGTCTTTGCGCCATCGAAAACACACTCCACTGATGGATCTGGCTCAACCCCTTCTATTAACTTTGTTTCAAGACCAGCTTCTTTTAAATATCCCAATATTTTATCTAGGAAACCAAACCTTTTCATTGAACCACCACCGACAACAACGATAGCTTTCTTACCCTTTATTGTTTTTAGTACTTCTAATGAGTTTTCTCCAAAATAAATGTCTCTTGGTAAAGTAAATCTTTCCATAGTTGATTCCTCCCTAAACTCTATTTAGGCATCTGAAAAGAAATAATAAGTCCATATTGCGAGATAATTTTGCGTACTACAAGGAAACAGGTTCCGTTAATACTAAGTAGTCTTAGCGGGTTCTGCTGACGCAGTAGTACACGAAATTAGCCGCTAGGTGGACCTATTATTTTTTTGAAGATGCCTTATATTACAATAATATATTTACGCATTTATCATGCTGATTATTGTTAAAAAAAACACAAGACATTACAGTATTCCAGTATATACGATAAACTTGTACTATTTTGAACATCACTTATAGAATAAATCAATTAAATTCTATACATTATCCTCTTTTGTTAGACAAATCCACGTACTAATTATACAATTTTTTATTATCTATTTCAAGTCCTCATAGCAAACTGAATAGTTATTTTCTTTATTTTCCTGACTTTCTCAAAATAAAGAAAAAAGGCTGTCGAACACTGCCGACAGCCTTTTTTTCTTTATTTTGAATAATCGTAAAATCCTTTTCCTGACTTTCTTCCAAGCCATCCCGCTCTTACATACTTTCTTAATAATGAATGAGCTCTATATTTTGAATCTCCTGTTTCATTATATAAAACATCCATTATAGCAAGACATACATCTAATCCAATAAGATCTCCTAAAGCTAAAGGTCCCATTGGGTGATTAGCACCAAGTTTCATAGCTGTATCAATATCTTCTACTGAAGCTATTCCTTCAGCAAATATACCGATTCCTTCATTGATCATTGGTATTAATATTCTATTTACAACAAATCCTGGAGCTTCTGCAACTTCAACTGGTTCTTTACCAATTTCAACACTTGCAGCCTTTACAGCATCAAATGTTTCCTGTGAAGTAGCCATTCCTCTTATAATTTCAACAAGTTTCATTACTGGAGCTGGGTTGAAAAAGTGCATACCAATAACCTTATCAGGTCTCTTAGTTGCTGCTGCAACCTCAGTGATTGATAATGAAGATGTATTTGAAGCTAAAATAGTTTCAGGTTTGCAAATATTATCTAAATCACCAAATATTTGTTTTTTAATTGCCATGTTTTCAACTGCTGCTTCAACTACAAGATCGCAATCAGCTGCCTGATTTAGGTCAACTGTTCCAGTAATTCTTGTAAGTATTTCAGCCTTAGCTTCTTCTGTCATTTTTTCCTTTGAAACAAGTCTTGATAAATTCTTGTCAACTGTCTTTAAGCCCTTTTCAACAAATTCATCTTTAATGTCTCTAAGTACTACTTCAAAACCTTTTACAGCAAATGCTTGAGCAATTCCTGCTCCCATTGTTCCAGCACCAAGTACACATACTTTTTTCATTATAATTGCCTCCTAATATTCATATTTATAGCTACATTTATATTAAAACTCAAATTAGCTTTTAGCTACTTTAAGTTGTGCTATCAATTCAGGGATTACTTTGTTTAAATCTCCAACAATTGCAAGGTCTGCTGCTGCCATCATAGGTGCATTTGCATCCTTGTTAATAGCTATTATATAATCACTGTCCTGCATTCCTGCAAGATGTTGAATAGCTCCTGAAATACCACAAGCAATATAAACTATTGGTCTTACAGTTTTACCAGTTTGACCAACCTGTAAAGCTTTATCTATCCATTGTTTTTCTATAGCTGCTCTTGAAGCTGCTACTGTTCCACCAAGAACTTCTGCAAGTTCATTTAAAACAGCGAAATTTTCCTTACTTCCTACTCCTCTACCACCAGAAACTATAATATCTGCTTCTGATATATCAGCTACTTCTTTAGCAAGTTTTACAACTTCTTGAACTTTAGTTCTTATATCATTTTCAGATAAATCAAATTGTACCTTTTCAATTTTTGATGCATCTATTTTTGAAGCATCTTTTTCAAGTTTTGAGAAAACTCCTGGTCTTACTGTAGCCATTTGTGGTCTGTGATCAGCACAAACTATTGTAGCCATAAGATTTCCACCAAAAGCTGGTCTTGTAGCTAGAAGGTTACTATTTTCAGAATCTATATCAAGAGAAGTACAATCTGCAGTTAATCCTGTTGTAAGTTTTGCTGCAAGTCTTGGTCCTAAATCTCTTCCTATAAATGTAGCTCCTATAAATATTATTTCTGGTTTTTTCTCATCTACTAATTTGCTAATAACTTTTGTATAACCATCTGTTGTAAAGTGTCCTAAAAGTTTGCTATCAGCAACTAAAACTTTATCAGCACCATATGCTAATAATTCTTTTGCAAGTTCATCAGTATCACTTCCAAGTAATACTGCTACTAACTGAGTCTTTAATTTTTCTGCTATTTCTTTACCTTTTCCTAAAAGTTCCAATGAAACTTTTTGAAGCTCTCCATCTCTTTGTTCTGCAAAGACCCATACGCCGCCTTTGTAATCTTGTATATTCATTTGAAATCCCTCCTACATCATTCTAAATATAGTGTTTTTCCTTTAATTTTGACACTACATAACTAGCTGCTTCTTTAACAGGCTTGTTAATAATTTCTCCTTGTCCCTTAGCTTCCTTAGTTGTGGACTTTTTAACCTTTGTAGGTGATCCGTTAAGTCCAAGAAGGGATTTATCTACGCCAATGTCATCTGCACTCCATATCTTAATTTCTTTATCAAATGTTCCAAATATATTTTTAACATTCATATATCTTGGCACATTTAATTCTTTTATTGCAGTAAGTAATACTGGAGTTTGTACTTTTACTATTTCGTAACCATCTTCCCAAGCTTTTTTAACTGTAAGTTCCTTATCACCAGTTACATCAACTTTTTCAACATATGTAATTTGAGCAATTTGAAGGTGTTCAGCTATTTCTGGTCCAACCTGTGCTGTATCCCCATCTATAGCCTGTCTTCCTGCAAATACCACATCGTAATCAAGTTTTCTTAATGCTCCAGCAAGTGCGTTTGAAGTAGCTAGTGTATCAGCTCCTGCAAATGCTCTGTCTGTTATAAGTATAGCTTCATCTGCTCCCATTGCTAATGCTTCTCTTAAAGCAACTTGTGCTTGAGGTGGTCCCATAGTTATTACTGTTACCTTTGCTCCAGCATTTTCTTTTAATACTAATGCTTCTTCTAAAGCATTCTTATCATCTGGGTTTATTATTGATGGAACGCCTTCTCTTATAAGTGTTCCTGTTTTAGGATCTATTTTTACTTCAGTTGTATCTGGAACTTGTTTTAAACAAACAACTATATTCATGTGTTTAACCCTCCTTATTATCTGAATATGTTTCCTGAAATAACCATCTTTTGAACTTCAGAAGTTCCTTCGTATATTTCAGTTATCTTAGCATCTCTCATCATTCTTTCTACTGGATAATCCTTAGTGTAGCCATATCCACCAAATAATTGAACCGCTTTAGTAGTAACGTCCATAGCTACATTAGCAGCATGAAGTTTTGCTCTTGCAGCTTCAACTGTATATGGGAGTCCTTGATCTTTATTCCAAGCAGCTTTATATACAAGATGTTTAGCTGATTCTATAGCAACATCCATTTCAGCCATCATCCAGCTTAATCCTTGGAATTTGTCCAAACTTCTTCCAAATTGCTTTCTTTCTTTCATGTATTCTTTAGCTTCATTGAATGCACCTTCTGCTATTCCTAAAGCTTGTGCTGCTATACCAATTCTTCCTCCATCAAGAGTTTTCATTGCTACGCCAAAACCTTTGCCTTCTTTTCCAATCATGTTTTCAACTGGAACTACCATGTCTTCAAATATAAGTTCTGTAGTTGATGAAGCTCTTATTCCAAGCTTATCTTCTAATTTACCTATTGAGAAGCCTTTAAATTCTTTTTCAATTATAAATGCTGTTATTCCTTTTGTTCCCTTGCTTCTGTCTGTCATTGCAAATATAACAAAAATATCTGCAACTCCACCGTTAGTTATAAATATCTTTGAACCATTTATAACATAGTGATCTCCATCAAGAACTGCTACAGTTTGCTGTCCAGCTGCATCTGTTCCTGCGTTAGGTTCAGTTAATCCAAATGCACCGATTTTTTCACCTTTTGCAAGTGGTACTAAATATTTTTCTTTTTGTTCTGGTGTCCCAAATTGGTTAATTAGAGAAGCACACAGAGATGTGTGTGCTGAAAGTATAACTCCTGTTGTACCACATACTTTTGATAATTCTTCAACTGCAATTATATATGATAATGTATCTCCACCAGCGCCACCATATTCTTTAGCGAAGGGAATCCCCATCACGCCGTATTTTGCCATTTTTTGCACGTTTTCCATAGGAAATCTTTCTGTTTCATCTATTTCAGCTGCAATTGGCTTTACTTCTGTTTCAGCAAATTCTCTTACCATTTGTTGTACTAATTCTTGTTCTTTAGTCAATGAAAAATTCATTTAAAATACCTCCTTATTTGTTCTTAAAATTACCTACCAAACTTTTCTTGTTTAAGAAAGCATCCATACCTTCTTCTTGATCTTCTGTAGAGAAGCATGTTCCAAATACTTCTGATTCATAAGACAATGCAGTATCTATATCTGTTTGAATGCCCTTATTTATCCCTACTTTACAAAGTTTTACAGCAACTGGTGCATTATTAGCTATAGTATTTGCAAGTGCCTTTGCCTCTTCCATAAGAGTTTCTGGCTCAAATACCTTATTAACAAGACCTATTCTGTAAGCTTCATTGGCATCAATAATTTTAGCTGTGTATATTAATTCTTTAGCAACTCCCATGCCAACTAATCTTGGAAGTCTTTGAGTTCCGCCAAAGCCAGGAGTTATTCCTAAACCTACTTCTGGTTGGCCAAACTTAGCTTTTGTTGATGCAATTCTAATGTCACAAGACATAGCAAGTTCACATCCACCACCTAGTGTAAATCCATTAAGTGCAGCAATCACTGGCTTTTCTAAATTTTCAAGTCTTCTGAATACTTTATTACCTAGTATACCAAATTTTCTGCCTTCTATTACATTCATATCTTTCATTTCTGCAATGTCTGCTCCTGCAACAAATGATTTACCTGAGCCAGTTATTACAACTGCAAGTATTTGTGAATCTTTTTCAAGTTCATCAATGACAATGTCAAGTTCCTGTAAAGTTTCAGTATTCAATGCATTAAGAGCTTTGGGTCTGTTAATTGTAACTAAAGCAATTTTACCTTCTTTTTCAAAAATGATATTCTTTAGTTCCATGACTAATCCTCCTAAACTTTATTTATTGTTATAATATTAACAATAAGGTATAAAAATTTTTTAAAGCTCGTGGCTTTATAAATATCATTATAACCTGTTGCAAAATCATTTTCAATACAAAATATACTATATTTTAAGTTGATCCATTCATGAGGCAACTAAGTGTAAGCAAGCTATCACTTAAGTGAACGTTTTCTACAATTACCCCTTTAGGTATTAACAAATCTACAGGAGCAAAATTCCAGACTCCCTTTATGCCATTCTTAACTACTATGTCACAAATTTCTTGTGCACATCTACTTGGAACGCAAATTATAGCTATATCCACATTCTTATCTTTAATAAATTCTCCTAAAAAATCAATGTCATTTATTTCAATATCATTAATTTTCAAACCGTATAGTTTTGGATTAGTATCAAAAATACCAACCAAATCAAAATTTATCTTCTGAAAATTAGTATAATTTGCTATAGCTTGACCAATATTACCTGCTCCGATAATAATTGTATTATACTTTTTTGTAAGACCTAGTATATTGCAAATTTCTTTATAGAGGTCTTCCACATTATATCCATAACCCTGCTGTCCAAAATCGCCAAAACAATTAAGATCTTGTCTTATCTGAGATGCAGTAAAACCTATCTTTTCACTTAATTCCTTAGAAGATATTCTATCAACATCTTTATCAAGTAACTCTCTTAAGTATCTCTGATATTTGGGTAATCTTTTAATTACTGCCATAGATATATTCTTTTTCTTTTCCAACTTCTACACCCCTCAATCCAATACTATCTATATTTTATTTTATTCTATCATATATTTGGTCTTTTTGTTGAATGTTATTAACAAACATTAGTTTACACATTGTATAGTATACAATAAAATTTCATATTTTATAAGCTTTTTCTTTATATATTCCTGTTAAAATGTTAAAATATGAAGGATAACAGACAAGGCTGGTGATTTCATGATTGTTTTAAGCACAAAAAATATGCAAAAATCTTATGGCATTGATACAATATTAAAAAGTATAAGCTTTAACGTTAATGAAGGAGAAAAAGTAGGTCTCATTGGTGCAAATGGTGCCGGTAAATCTACCTTATTTAAAATTTTAACAAATCAACTTGAACAGGATAGCGGTGAATTATTTATAGAAAAAGGAAAGGTACTCGGCTATATGTCTCAGAATTTATCACTTGAGACTTCAAATACAATATATGAAGAACTTCTATTAGTTTTTAGTGAACTACTTAACATTGAAAACAAGCTAAAAAAATTAGAGGTAATTATGAATGATGCCTACGATCCTGAAAATGAAGATTATCACAATAAAGTAATTAAAGACTATACCACTATGACTGAAATATACAACAATAAAGGTGGCTATACTTATAAGGGTGAAATCAATAGGGTTCTGAGAGGTTTAGGTTTTTCAGAAAATGATTTTGATAAACATATTGAAATTTTAAGCGGTGGACAAAAGTCAAGAGTAGCTCTTTGTAAACTTCTTCTTGCTAAACCTGACATATTACTTTTAGATGAGCCTACTAATCATCTTGATTTAGCTGCTATTGAGTGGCTAGAAGAATATCTTATTGCCTATAAGGGTACTGTTGTTCTAATATCCCATGATAGATATTTTTTAGATGCTGTAACTGAAAAAACATTGGAAATATTAAATGGTCAAATTTATACCTATAATGGAAATTATACTTCTTCTTTAGAATTAAAAGAGAAAAACTTTGAAGTTCAGATGAAAGCCTATAAAGTGCAGCAATCTGAAATAAAAAGACAAGAAGACATTATAGAAAAATATCGTTCTTTTAATAGGGAGAAAAGCATAAAAGCTGCAGAGAGCAGACAAAAAGCTCTAGATAAAATAGAAAGAATAGAGGCACCCGCGGATGAAGGAAAAGCTTCAAGAATAAAGTTTGAGGCCTCAATTAAAAGTGGAAATGATGTACTTCATATTGAAAATCTATCAAAAAGTTTTGGGGAAAAGAAGCTTTTTGAGGAACTTTCATTAGACATGAAAAGAAGTGAGAAAATTGCCCTAATAGGTGAAAATGGACGTGGAAAAACAACATTATTTAACATACTATTAAGCAATATTGAAAGCGACGCTGGAACAGTGGTATTAGGTAAAAACGTTAATATCGGTTACTATGATCAAGAACAGTCAAACCTAAATGATGATAAAACTATAATAGATGAAGTTTGGGACCATTTTCCTGATCTAACTACAACAAAAATAAGAAATGCCCTTGCAGCCTTTTTATTTGTTGGTGATGATGTTTTCAAAAAGATATCTACCTTAAGTGGTGGAGAAAAATGTAGAATAAATTTACTTACCCTCATGCTATCAAAAAGTAACTTTTTGCTTTTAGATGAGCCCACAAATCATCTTGATATAGTTTCTAGAGAGGCTCTAGAGGATGCCATTTTAAGTTATGATGGAACCGTACTAGTAATATCTCATGATAGATATTTTTTAAATAAAGTGGTTTCTAAAATATACGAACTTCAAGAAACCGGTATAAAAGAATATTTAGGTAACTATACCTACTACATAGAAAAGAAACGAAATCCTAATAGGTTTCAAGATGAGGAAGAAATATCAAACGGTAAGACCAAAACACAAATTAATGTTGAAAAGAAAAAGAAAAAAGAATTAGAAAAACAAGCAAAAATACTGAAGGTAAAATCCAAAGAGATTGAGACAATTATTATGGATAAGGAAACAAAAATACAAAAGCTACAGAATGACCTTTGTTTAGAAGAAATATATTCAAATCCTGAAAAAAGTAAAGAAATTAACAATGAGATAAGTGACTTACAGAATTGTTTAGAAAAACTATATGAAGAATGGGAAACCTTAATGTAAAATTAGGCGTATTCAACAAAATGCTACTAGGTATTTTGTTGAATACGCCTTATATTGCTTTAGCCACATGAAAAAATTCACTTGTTATTTTATTTCATGTGCTTTATTCTGCCTTTTCTTTTATTGACTCAAGAAAAGATACTTCCTCACCAACTACTTCTGATATATATCTTCTTGTTCCATCCTTTGATTCGTATCTTTTTATTTGCAATCTACCAATAACACTAATAAGTTTTCCTTTTTTTATATAGTTACATAAATTTTCAGCAGTTTTTCCCCACACAACAATTGGTATATAGTCTGCCTCTCTCTCTCCATTTGAATTTGTAAAGTTTCTATTTACGGCTATTGTAAAGTTACATACTTTTTTATCCGTATCTTCAATACATTTTAATTCTGGATCCTTAACCATTCTTCCTACTAACTCTACTTTATTCACAAGAAAATCCTCCTCATATACTTTTTTTATACCTTAATTATTGACAGAACTATATGTATATATTCACTAAATTAAGAATTATATTACAATTCAAATATTACAATTCAAATATTGCTACTAATATTATTGCAATTATTCCACATGATACAGGAATAATATTTCTTTTAACTACCTCAAAGGGCTCAACTTCACAAATAGCTGCTGCTGGTATTACACTCCATGGAATTATTGTTCCTCCACCTACCCAAATGGTAATTATTTGGCCTAATGCTGCAATACTAGCTTTATCAATATTTACTGCCTTTGAAAATACCTGTGATAACGTTCCAATTAGTGGCAACCCTGAAAATCCTGAACCGCCTACACCTAAAAGTCCGCTAATAAAAGATTGAATTAAGACTACTGAAATTTTATTCAATGCAATTCTTTGTGATATATAAACTCCTACATCTGTTAAAAATCCATTTGTTCCTGAGCCTAGTATTTCTTGTGCAGTTTCCTTACTTCCAAGAAAGAAAAATGCACCTATTATTATTATTGGGGCAAAAATTTTAATACTAAACATAAATCCATCTCTTATGAGTACTGTAACCTCTCCTAATGCTTTTGTTATATCCCTCTTTATTAGAACGGATAATAACATTACAATTACAGCAGTACCGCCAATTAATGCTGTAGCATCGTTGCCTTTTAGTTTGTAAACATACAGAATTATTATATCTAAAATAAAACATACATATGTAAATACAGCAACAATTTTGCTTTCAAAACTAGAACTAACTGTTTTATCTGTATTATTAGTTTTTATTACATTACTTTTTGTCTTTTCACTTCTGCTCATTATAATTATGGAAATAAGCACCACTATAATGGAAATAACAAGCCACATAAAGAAACCTGCTTCTGCTACTTCAAAAGGGCTTTTTATACCCGCTGCTTTAGCAGTTATTGATGGTGCACCCTGTATAAAATAATCACTTGATAAAGCAACACCATTCCCAAATATGTCCAAACTTACAGCTGCCCATACTGGTGAAAGTCCACTCCTAATAGCTGCCGGGACCATTAGTGGTCCTATAAATGCTATTGCAGGAGTAGGCCATATAAACCAAGAAAATATCATCATCGTAAATCCTAATACAATAAAAGCCATTTTAGGGCTAACCATCAATTTGCTCATTGGTCTTATCATTATTTCATCTGCACCAAGACTATTAAGTGCTTTTGACATTGAGTTGACTAAAGCTATAATTACCACAATCTCTATAAACTGCGCTCCAGAAACAACTACTGCCTTATATATAATCTGTACTGCTGAAATTATATTTCCACTATATATAAACCCAACAAAGAAAATTCCTAAAATACACGGCAAAATAACGTCTTTTTTTAAAAGCATTACAATTATTATTAACATTATAAAAGTTATATAAACATAATGAACTAAACCTAAACTTACCATTTTTCACTCCCTCAGGCATATAAAAAAATAACAAGTCACAGATACTACGAATATTTTTTGAATATGCCTTAACTACAGTTGCTCCATTTTCCACATCTATCACCAAAAAATCCACTGCAGTTATCTCTATCAATAATTTTTACTACTTCACATCTATTGCCACATCCATCACACTCAAAACTCTTTGAATTAAAATCTCCACTAACCATTTTAAAGCCCTTAAATTTAGTTTTTCCTTTATTCTTTTCTATAGAATTTTTTGCTATAATTGCAGATCCTATTGCGCCCATTACGTCATAATTTTCTGGAACGCAAAGCTCCATTCCAAGTTCATTTTCAAATGCAACCTTCATTCCTATATTTGCTGCAACTCCACCTTGAAAAAATATTTTAGGTTTTATTTCCTTTCCTTTTCCAACATTATTTAAGTAATTTCTAACTAAAGCCTCGCATAAACCTCTTACTATATCTACTTCGCCATACCCAACTTGCTGTTTATGAATCATGTCTGATTCTGCAAAAACAGCGCATCTGCCTGCAATTCTTACAGGTGTTTTAGATTTTAAAGCCAAATTACCAAACTCTTCAATAGGAATAGATAGTCTTTCTGCCTGCCTATCTAAAAATGATCCAGTTCCAGCAGCACATACCGTATTCATGGCAAAATCTGTAACTATGCCATTCTTAATTATAATAATTTTTGAATCCTGACCTCCTATTTCTATTATAGTTCTTAGATCGTTATCAACCTCAAGTGCAGCCACCGCGTGTGCTGTAATTTCATTTTTAACTGCATCTGCACCTACCAAAAATGAAGATATTTGTCTTCCACTTCCAGTTGTTCCAACTGCTTTTATTTCTTTATCCTCATATTTATTGCTTAACCTCTTAAAACCTTCTCTTATAATGTCTAATGGTCTTCCCTTTGTCTTTAAATACATTGACTCAACCACATTCATTTTTTCATCTAAAACCACAATATCTGTACTAACTGA
>Ga0255360_1000162_pt1 | contig 18516 bp, 21 predicted proteins | sample GFST50metaG_FD_186004 | JGI IMG/M metagenome (GOLD analysis project Ga0255360, IMG submission 186004) | Peat soil microbial communities from Stordalen Mire, Sweden - G.F.S.T50 | ecosystem: Environmental > Terrestrial > Soil > Wetlands > Peat | place: Sweden: Norrbotten County, Stordalen Mire... | reverse complement strand
AAATGACATGCATTCTCTCTACACAGCTCAAAAATAATAAAACCCAAAAATAAATACATAAAAGTACCAGCTATTAAATAAACCATGATAATAATCCCCTCCTTATTTTGCTGGAACTATCTTATTTCCTTTTTTACTTTCATCCCCAGAAAACATACCTTTCACCTTGTTAAAAATCTCACCACCGACTGTTGTACCAGCTCCTCCAGCAATACCTTTTCTAGCACCCATTAGCGCTTCTTTTGCGTAAAAAGCATTTGAGAACAAAAGGTATTCAGAATCATGATAAGACTTTATATATCCTGGACCACCTATTCTACCTGCTATTCCACCTAAAACTGTGCCTTGAACAATATCCCAAAAACTACCTCCAATTACAGCATTAGCTGCTACTTCTCCAAGTGTAGTCAATGGTGCAACCGCTAATGCTCCACTCGCTGCACCACCACATGCCGAAATAATTACTTCATCCCATTTGACATCCGATAATTTGCCTCCATTTTCTGACATTTGTATTGCAACATCAACACCACCAGATACAACTGCACCTACTGCAGCAGTAACAGCTATTGCTAAAATAAGGGTTGGTGCTAGTGCTACTGCAACAAATATTGCTACTGCTGCAATAGCTACCGCTACAAATACTCCTCCCCAATTAAAAGGCTTCTTTTCTTCTTTAGGCGGTTCCGGTTTTTTCCCAACCTTTGGATCATCATGAAAGTCTGGAAATGATTCTTTATATGTTCCTTCTATTATTACATTATTTGACTTATAATTCAAATCTCCTTCTACTGCAAGCCCGCTTCCTGAATTTGTTTTTAGGCATCTAAAAACAAATAACAAGTCCATATTGCGAGATGATTTTGTGTAATACAAGGAATCAGGTTCCGTTAATACTGGGTAGTCTTCGCGGGTTCTGATGACGAAGTATTACGCAAAATTAGCCGCTAGATAGGCTTGTTATTTTTTTGAAGATGCCTCCATATCGCTAGTTGACTTTGTGCATTTATCTTTACAGATTTAGGGGTTCTCATTATTATTTCTTCTTCTGCACTCATTGTTAACTTTTTAGGGCTTGTAAGCGTTATTCCTACCCCATCCTCAAATTTTATACTTAATGGACTATTGCTCCCGCCTTTAATATTTATAGCATCTGGTATCATTTCTATTTCGCTGCCATTTTTAGTTCCCAAATATCTTTTTGTCGTATCGGAAGTTTTTTTACATTTGCCACCATTTGTTCTTAAACAGCCAGTAACTATTGGCTCTTCACTGCTTTCATTAGGAAAATAAAGTCTTGCACTTGTCCCAACTTCTGGCATACAGTACATAATATTTCCTGTTGGAGGTGAAAAAGCAAACCTGGCGGCATCATCTTCACTTTATTTATTATCTATTGATAAATGAAGTTTTACTTTTTCCACGTCTCTGCCTATTACTTCTCCTTCAAGAGATGCCTTAATTGCGAAAAAAGAGATATTATCCTTAATTTCTAACATTATCTCTTTTAAAGAATACTAAATTTATTTTTAATATGGCTTATACAATCACAATCTTTGTTTCCCGCAATTCCAAGTATTTATTAGTAGTATTAATACATTTAAACAACCTAATATCCCTAATATTCCTAAAGAACTGACAGATAATAAATTCATAAAATCATTATTTAAATCTCCATAGTTAAACAATATCAGAGCCTTAATTACTAAATGAAATAAATAAACAGGCAAAATAGTGATATATGATATTAATCCAACTACTAACATTTTATTACGGTCGCTTGGATTTACTACTTTGTCACGTCCTACTCCATCGGATATTAATATTTTCGCAATTACAGTATTTTTAATAATAATATATTTTTTACATATACTTTTAGGAAAATAACATGAATTATATCTACACCAAATAATAGTAAAAAAACTACAATAAAAAGCTTCAAAAATAATCTCTCCTATTTTACTTATGATAATAATCCCTCCTTATTTTGCTGGAGCCACCTCATTCTCTTTTTTGCTTTTATTATTAGAGAATATATTTTTTACATACCCAAATGCATACTCAACAGCATTAACACCAAGTGGTACCCCTACCCCTGCTATAATACCTTTTCTAGCACCCATCAACGCTTCTTTTGAAAAAAAAGCTTTTGAGAATAAAGAATCAGGATTAAAAAGATGAAAAGATTTTTGATATCCTGAACCACCTGCTAAACCCGCTACTCCACATTCGATTGCCCCTTCAGCAATATCTTTAGCGCTTCCTCCATTTAATGCAGCTTGTGTACCTCCAATTACAGCATTAATTACGCCTTGGCCTGCTCTTTCTATACCCGTAGCCGCAAATGCTCCACTTATTGCACCACAACATGCCGCAATAATTGCTTCATCCCATTTTACATCAGACAATTTGCGTCCATTTTGCATCAATTGTGTTCCAACATCAGCAGCAAAAGCTACAACTGCACCTACGGCTGCTACTGCACAAACAACTATTGCATCTACTGGTGCAGTAATAACTACAAGTGTAACTACGACTACTGCTACAATTACTCCTACCCAATTAAAAGGCTTCTTTTCTTCTTTAGGCGGTTTCGGTTTTTTCCCAACCTTTGGATCATCATGAAAGTCAGGAAATGATTCTTTATATGTACCTTCTATTATTACATTATTTGACTTATAATTCAAATCTCCTTCTACTGCAAGCCCGCTTCCTGAGTTTGTTTTTAGGCATCTGAAAAAAAATAGCAAGTCAATATTGCCAAATATTTTTGTGTAATACAAGGAATCAGGTTAATAGTGGATAAAAAGGTTGTTCAAGAAGGACAATGGGCTTCCGCACAAACCCCTAGCAGGTTCCGTTAATACTGGTAGTTTTAACGGGTTCTGACGACGAAGTATTGCGTAAAATTAGCCGCTAGATGGACTTGTTATTTTTTTGAAGATGCCCAAAGGTCTTGTACTTGTCCCAACTACTGGCATACAGTACATCATATTGCCTGTAGGAGGTGCAAAACCAAACCAGGAGGCTTCATCTTTACTTTGATTATCATCTATTGATAAATGAAGTTTTACTTTTTCCCCGTCTCTGCCTATTACCTTCCCTTCAAGAGATGCCTTAATTGCGAAAAAAGAGATAATATTCTTAATCTCTAACATTATCTCTTTATAAGAATAATAAACTTATGTTTAGTATTGCTTATACTTATCGCTATCTTCGTCTCCTTATATCCCAAAGCTGTAACCTTATTACCAGTATTAATATATTTAAACCACATAATATCCCTATTATCCCTTCAGCACTGAAACATAATAAATTCATAAAATCATTATCTATACCTGTATAATTAAACAATATCATACCCTTAATTACTAAATAAAATAAATAAATAGGCAAAATAGCAATATATGATATTAATCCAACTACTGACATTTTATTACGATCCCATGAATTTACTATAAAATTACGTCCTACTCCTCCTGCTATTAATATTGTTGCAATTGCATTATTTTTAATAACAATATATTTTTTCGATCTACTATCAGGAAAATACACTGAAGCCGTCCTACAACAAAACATAATCGGAAAAGCAAAATATAAAATATAAAATAAATAATTTATTATTTTATCCAGAATAATCCCCCTCCTTATTTTGTTGGAGCTACCTCATTTTTACTTCTGCTACCAAAAAATATATATTTTGCTTTCTCAGATACATACTTAAAATCAGTTTGAACAAGAGAACCAATAACTGATGCCCCTCCTCCTGCTATAATACCTCTCCCAGCACCCATTAGTGCTTCTTTTGCGTAAAAAGCATTTGAAAACGAAAGGTATTCAGATTCATGATAAGACTTTATATATCCTGGCCCACCTATTCTACCTGCTATTCCACCTAAAACTGTCCCTTCAACAATATCCGCAAGACTACCTCCATTTTCTGCAGATTGTGTACCTCCAATTACAGCATTAGCAGCTACTTCTCCAAATGTAGTCAATGGTGCAACCGCCAATGCTCCACTCGCTGCACCACCACATGCCGAAATAATTACTTCATCCCATTTGACATTCGACCAAGCTTTCTTAGATGCAGGTCCTCCATTTTTTTTCACTTGTATTGCAACATCAACACCACCAGCTACAACTGCACCTACTGCAGCAGTAACAGCTATTGCTAAAATAAGTTCTGGTGCTAGTGCTACTGCAACAACTATTGCTGCTGTAGCTCCAAGTATTGCTAGTCCTACTCCTAGCAAATTAAAAGGCTTCTTTTCTTCTTTAGGCGGTTTCGGTTTTTTCCCAACCTTTGGATCATCATGAAAGTCTGGAAATGATTCTTTATATGTTCCTTCTATTATTACATTATTTGACTTATAATTCAAATCTCCTTCTACTGCAAGCCCGCTTCCTGAGTTTGTTTTTACAATTGCTAGCTGACTTTGTGCATTTATCTTTACAGATTTAGGAGTTCTCATTATTATTTCTTCTTCTGCACTCATTGTTAACTTTTTAGGGCTTGTAAGCGTTATTCCTACCCCATCCTCAAATTTTATACTTAATGGACTATTGCTCCCGCCTTTAATATTTATTGCATCTGGTATCATTTCTATTTCGCTGCCATTTTTAGTTCCCAAATATCTTTTTGTAGTATCGGAAGTTTTTTTACATTCGCCACCATTTGTTCTTAAACAGCCAGTAACTATTGGAGCTTCACTGATTTCATTAGGAAAATAAAGTCTTGCACTTGTACCAACTTCTGGCATACAGTACATAATATTTCCTGTTGGAGGTGAAAAAGCAAACCAGGCGGCTTCATCTTCACTTTGTTTATCATCTATAGATAAATGAAGTTTTACTTTTTCCCCGTCTCTGCCTATTACCTTTCCTTCAAGAGATGCTCCTGATAAATGTGCATTATAAACTTTAGTCTGCCATACACCATTTTTCCTGCATAATTTGTATTTATAAATCACTTCCTCCTGAAGTGCATGAGCTGAATATTGGTTTACATAAAGCTGTTTGTTTTTAAAATAAATCTGATCACCAACGTTATATTGTTCTCTTCTCTCTATTTCATAATAAAAATAATCTGTGTCATTGCCATAATCATATCCTCCTGCTTCTCTAAATCTACCAAGATTTTTATGAGCCTTATAATATTTTATATCTCCTAACTCATAACTTGCATTATTAGGTCTTCCAAAGTAAAATAAATCTTTTGAATTAATAATGTCGCAGTATATCTCTGAACTCATTTCACTTGCTATTCTCTTTAAAAAATTCCAATCAGTTTCCTTATATTGAAATAATGGTTTGCCTATCTTTTCATTTTTTCCTGTGCATAAAGTATATGTATATCCTGAATAATCCTTTAATATATTTTGTATAAGTTCATCATAGGTTATACCTGCATTTTGAAAGGATCTGCTCTTTTCTTTTATATCTAATTCAATGCTCGATGTAAGTGCTTCTATTTCTAAATAATAGACTCCATTAATATTACTTGTCTTAATGTTATTTATCATTCCATTAAACAATCTTTTGCTATTTCTTTCATTAACTTCATTTATATTTACAACTGCTTCATTGCTGCTTTCAGCTTCCAGTTGCTCATAAACACATATTTCATCATCTGTGGAAGCTTTTATTGCAGAATCAAATTTAATTGAATCCTCAATTAGGCATTTTAAATATAAATATCCGTGTTCATTTGGTTTGTTTTCTATTTTTATATCTTCTATTTTTAATAACTGATACGGAGATTTAACTCTTAATTCATGAACTGCTCCCATCAATCGTTCCCTTCCTTTCTTATTTTTTTCCTTTTTCATCATTTTGCCCATCTGTCACAAATGATATTGTTCCTCCATATTTGCATATAATTTTTGAATCTACTGTAAGTGCTGGTTCCCCTTCAATTAATATGTCATCTTTGGTTTTCATCCAATCACCTAATATTTTTACACAACACTTTTTCCCTGGCGGTAGTTGTTTCCCATTTTCTCCTATTAAATAAATATCTTCGCCTTCATGACACCCATGCTTGCATATTCCAAAATATTTTATATTTTTGTTCTGTACTTTGTCTTTTTTATTCATTAAAGGATATCCATTTACATATGCCCCATGGCCTAAAGGCAGATTAATTTTTCTTTTATGAGTTCCCTTAGTACATTTCATCTCTGCTCCTCGTACTATGTAATTTCCTCCATCTGACATATTCATCTACTCCTTATTTCATTTTTATTCCATATTCTTTTAAGATGTCTTAGGTTACTCTACTTGAAGTCTTTCTAATGATATTCCATTATAATTTCTTCTTAACAGACTTTCCGCCACATCTAACCTTACAACTATTAATGGTTTAAAAATTTCTTTTATTTTAAAGATTTTCTTATCTTGAATTTTTTCTTTATCTAATATTATCTTTTTCACTAATGATTTATTTAAATTAAATTCCACGTTTTTACTTAATGCTTCTACTTCCTCAAATATTGGTAAACAATAGTCTCTTTGTTTTTCATTAACTTGATCAATTAATGGAATTGTTTTAAATATTATCTCCTCATCATATTTTTTCAAAATCTTACTCATTTCATATGATATTAAAAATAATTGCTTATCTAAAATATCCAAAAAATTAGTTTGTTTATCAGCTGTAACAAAAAAAACTAATAAATCTTGGATTTTATGTGCATTTAATAAGTTAATATTTCTAACATCAATCTTATTAAATACATCCTTAAGCCTTGGAATATTTGTATATCTTTCATCTTGTTTTAATAAAAAGTAATCCATATTTCTCCTTGTAAAATAAAAATTTTAATATAATTTGTAAAATTGTAAATTTATTTTCAAGATACTATAAATTAACTAACCTCTTCTTTAGGATATATTAAATCTGTAACATCCTTAAATTCTCCTGCCATTATTTTTATATTTCCACTTTTCTTTAATTCCTTATAAGAAGGAATTTCTAATAATTCATCTATAAAACTACTAAAAAATTCTACAGATAAAACATGATATAAATTGGATTCCAGCAGCATTATTTCTTCTATATCCATATCCGTTATTGTTCTTCCATACTCTTTCTTTTTCTCTTTAAGTTCTTCCATATGTTTAAAAAGTGAAGTATAAATAAACTCTAAATTTATATTAACTGAACATTCTGCTTTATCTAAAAACCATCTTTCATCATATAAATCAATTCTAAATTCTCCTTTATTTTCAAGAAGACTTGTCCTAAGTAATGAAAAATAAATGTATTGGATTTCTCCTTTTAATCCCTGCTCTTGAAGAGACTTTCCTAATTTGCACACCGAAGCAAATTTAACTTTTAAATCTTCTACAATAGAATCTTTGTTGTTTTTATATTTTTCTTCAATATGGTCAAAATCATCAATCCATCTATCTCTAACATATTTCTCTAAAAATTCATTTAGAATTTCTTCCTTATTTACTTCTTTTATCACCGCTTTAATCAAAACCAGTTGTTCACCTCCAAGTATTAGGCAAAATTATCCGCTAAATGGACTTATTATTTTTTTAAGATGCCTTAATTACTGAACTTTAACTTTTGATCCACCCATAGTTACATTATCTTGTATATCCATATTAGCTCCTGCTTGAGTTAAATTAATTCCAGTATCTCCTTGAATTATTACCTTGGATTTTCCGTTTATTTCAATATCGTCTTGAGCATCTAATATTATTTTCTTATCACTACAAACTTCTATTCCACCATCATCCGTCAATCTCATAAGGAGATTTCCACCTCCTATAATTTCCACTGCTCCTGGTTTCATTACTATCTGCTTACCATACTTTGTTCCAATATTCTTTTCATCTGGATTGCTGCGTTTCTCTGAATTACTACTCTTTAAATTTACTGAACTTATGGCATAAGCATTTTTTTCTTCATTATCTGGAAAATATAATCTTACAGCATCTCCATTCTCTGGCATACAATACCAACCTGTTCCATCTTCTGACGAATAAACAGTTGAATATTCAAACCATTTTGCAGTACTGCTATCCTGACTCCCATCAATATCTAAATTAATTTTTACTTGATCCTTTTGAATCTCTAAAATAGTCCCATTTAGAGACATTCCAACTATCTTGTTATTATAAATTTTCCTTACTTTCATTCCATTTTCATCTCTTAAGACATATTTATTTGAAAGTACTCCATCAATCATTTCTATTTCACTTTTATATACATAAACATTTCTTCCTTTAAAGTTAACATTGCTGTACAAATTTATTATTTTATTTGTTGTTATTTCATAACTTATTAAATTTAAATCATCTAAATCATAATGTTCATTTGCTGCTTTTACCTTATATTCATGTAAGCCTTTTTTTATTGAGTAATTAAATTCATCAATATCATAATCTTTCATATCTCCTGAAGCAGCTAAAGAGTACTTTATGTCTGTTAATTGACACTCCGGAGTTACTCCAGCATTAAAGTGTGAAGCTAACCTTTTAATTAACTCCCAGTCAGTTTCTTTATACTGAACTATAAGCTTATCAATTTTAGCACCATTTGTAGCTTCATCATATATCTGAGCACTGCCATATTCTGAATTAATTGAATTAAATATATCTTCATAACTATAATTTTCATTTTGAAAAGAACGACTCTTTTTTTCTATATCCATTAAAACAGTCTTACTTAAGGCTTCTACTTCTAATGTTCTTACATCATTACTTGCATCAATACCAATGTTACAAATAATACCTTCAAATAAATCAGTTATATTGCCTTCATCATCTTTTACTGATACTTTTATACTCGCTTCATCATCTGCTTCTTCAACATATTTATCTAAACTTTCATCACTTATCACGCCATTTATATAAAGCTTTGCATGTTCATTTAATTCTCTTGTTATTTTTAACATTTTTATCTTTTCAAATTTATAGGGTGATACTGTAAAATCTCCATAGGTATAAACATAATTTTCACTCAATTACTCACATCTCCTACTTTATAAAATTCAACACATTAATTATTTTATTCTTCTTTTACCACTTTTATAGTTTTTAAGACTTGAAAAGCAGCCTCTCTCCATTCCTCATAGTCACCATATCTGCAGCTAAATGTTCCCATTAAAGTTTTTTCTTCAAATTCAAAAACAAACATTAAATTATATAACGCATCATCTAATGCATAGCTTTTAAATTCGAAAAATCCTATGTTTTTACAATCAACTTCTAATATTCCATCTTCATAAAATACATTGGCAGGACTTGTCCTTTTTATTGCATTTTTCATTGCATCTTTTAGTTCTCCTACACGTTCTTCATCTAATGGACTATCAATTATATTCAATGTAAATGCTATACTTCCATCATCATTACACATAATTATTTTGGGTCTATTTTCTGATGGATATTTTAACTTTCTTGCTTCTATTGGCATATCTTCAAAATTATTAGGTATATATATTTTTAGCTTTTCATCAAAAAATTCTTGTTCTTCAAATTCATAATACCTGTCCCCAATTTTTATTGCCCCTTTGCTAATATCTTTTCTAGCTTCACTTTTCTCTATTTCATTTAATATATCTAATATTTTTTCATCATTATACTCCACAATACCCTCTCCTTATAAATTTATATGGACTAGCTTATCATTGCATTTATCTGAACCCTTGCCGATTTACATTTTTCCTCTCCAATTTTTTGTTGGAGTTTTCTGAAAAATTCCCCAGCTCCTACACTAGTAAGTGGTATTAAAATTTTACCTTCATTGTTTCTTACAACAATTGCCTGATTAAATTCGCTATATGCTACTTTTGTTATTGAATCAAATTTGATAGATTTTTCTCCTAAAACCCCATATCTAGTTATTTCATCTTCAGTAATTATAGTACGTCTTTTTATATACGCTACAATAGAGAATATACAAAGTACTAAACAAGAAACACATGCATAAATGGTATATTTTTCTATCTCTAATTTAATCTTCTCACTTATCCATAGCTATTCCTTATTTACAAAATAAAACTCTTAGTCTCTATTTTCTATCTTTTAATAGCTGAATTTATAACAATTGCAATTATCAAATACAAAATAACTGCAATTGCACTTGTAGTTAAATTAAGTAAGATTTTTATTAATTTGTTTCTTCTTTTGTGAACTCTGGAAATATTAATACTAATTGCCACAATTCCTATGACTGCTCCTAAAGCGCCGCCTATCAATAATACAGCTGGTAACAGGCTTGTAATATACTCATACCAAGCGATGGGTGGTGTTACTTGTATTTTTTCCTCATCTAGATATGCTGTTATATTTAGTCCAAAATAATTTTGCTTGATTTTTAGCATATTGCTTGTCCCATCTTCGAATATTAAATTATAACGTTTCTGCCTCCTATCTACTTCCTTTACTTCTGCTCCCTCAACAGCTAAATTTAACTTACCAGACAAAGTTTTTATTTCTAAATTAATCTGGTTAGAAGGCTTACTTTTGCTATAAAAACCGTATTTCAATTATTTTTCCTCCCTTTATAACCCTCATTGATATTAATCAACAAGTATTCTATTCTTTCTTCTTCCCATACTGTCAGTTCTTTGCAGATTTTTTCCTTCTGCTTCTTTTAAAATCTGGCAAAGGAATTTATAAATTTGGATATTAGAATAATCTTTATTTGCTGATTTTAATCTTTTAGAAATATATTTTAATATTTCCTTTCTATTAATATGTTTGCCGCTTAATTTGTTAAAGCATTTAAAAACATTTTTTTAAATTGCTCATACCTTAAAATGTTTTCCACGACAAATTTAGCATCTCCCTTTTTGTATTCCAAAAATGTATCTTTGTTTATAATATAACAAATTATGTGATATAGTCAACATTTGGGATTACTTTTTACTTTTTTCCCATTAATGTTCATTTATACGTTATTTTTCAAACAACAAATTAATGCATTACAATTACTTCAATACAAAAAATAAAGAACTCCTCATACTTAATGTATGAGAAGCCCTATTTTTCCTATTCCTTATAATTTCTACCCAAGTTCTAATGAGCAGCCTGTATTATGTTCAAATGTTTCTTTGATTTTGAGGAATATATCCTGGTCTATACTTTCACACTTTAAAATCACTTTTAAAGTAGCCGCATTAAAGGTAGGATTCTTTTTTCATTTTGGTATATTCTTCTACAGCTAATATTTTAGGTAGCATTTCTTTCACAAATCCTTCTACTAAAACATGATATTTTTTTGCTTCCATTAATTTGATTCTCTCTATATCCATTAAAGTAATTGCTCACCATATTATATTTTTTTCTCTTTTAAATCTTCCATATGCTTAAACAGTGAAGCAAATATAAATTCTGCATCCCAACTACATGTACATTCTTCTCTATCTAACAGCCAATTTTTATCATAGGCTTCTAGTTAGTTTTTCTAGTAGAGTATTGATTGCATCTCTTTGCAGAACTCCTCTTTGTCCTACAATTAGGTAATCTGAATCTGCAAAAGGATTAGAACTACGTTCTACTAAATATTCCTTTATTGCTTCAACAACCTCTAGTTTCAGTGGAACTTCTCTAACCTTACCACCTTTTCCTCATTTTGAATGTAGAACCTCTTCATTTCTCCATTGAAATCTACTCCTTTACCTTCAAGAAATGTTACAAAGGTACAAGTATCTCCAACATAGCTTTCTACTGTTTTTATGCTCTTTCCATCTTCCTCTAGGTTTACTTTGAAATTCTGTACCAATTCATTTTTCATCACATTTTCCTCCTTGTTAAGTTTTTTTTCGCTAAAATAACCATAACAAATTTGAAACTTTTTTCTATATTTTCTATCACTTTTTAGGTGAAATTTTAAATTTGTATAGAGTATAGTTATTATGCCATGCTACGCATGGTTTTTGTTTTTGCTATGAATAATGTGGAATCAGGCATATTTTAAACTGAATAAAATTTCGTTATTTATTCATTAGTTTCCGAGAGTACTCTATTTTGGCACAACAAAAAAGCTAACGCTTTTTTTTCAGCGTTAACTTTCATTGTTGCTCCTCGTATTTTTTTAGTTTAAATGTTGCTCTTACTGCATTATGATAATTATTCATTTATTACGTATTTTATAAAATTTTACATCTATTATCATTTATATCTGTTCTAATCATCATTCATATCTTTTAAGTAATGTAGCAGGTTTCACATGAATAATGCAGCAAATTATAATTTTAGCTATGAATATATATAAATTACTTTGTCAAATATTTTTTATTTTCTTCTGCCCAAATTTTAATTAGTTCTTTTAATTCAGAAGTTTCAATGATACACTCTTCTCCCATTCCAAAAACATCATGTACTCTAGTAAAATCTTTCTTAATCTCTAATCCGTAAAATTCTCCATCTCTTTCTATATATTCTTCACTGCCAGATAAAACACTCATTATCCCTTCAATATACCATTCTTCATTCCTATTGATACCAGATAAAAATGCTGACACTAATTCAATCTCTTTTGGTAAGTTAATTGTCAAAACCTTACTACCATTTGACATTTCTATAAAGCTAAATTCATATTTATAATTCATAATACACCTTCCATATGCTTAATATACAGGAAATGCTGAAATAATTTGTCCTGTACTATCAATGTACATCATTATTTGCATTCCATTTGAAGTAGTTCCAATATAAGTATTTCCTCGTACAAGACTCTTGTTTGAAAAAGCCTCATTTATTGCATCAACAGCTTCTTGAGGTGACCAATCTTTAGGGAAAAATGATTATTTCCCACCATTGGATACTTTTGCAACACCATTAACTTCAACTTTCGCTTCAAGTACTCCAAAACTATTTGGTGTACTTTCAGTCCCTGGTATTATACTTCCTTTCGTTGTTGGAAATCCATCGTAATGTAACCCTACAGCTTTTCCACTATTATTTATTTCACCTTCAAAGATATGTTCCAATGCACTAGGTCTAAGGTTACTAGTATTATTTAAGTCATTAATATCTCGTATAATATTACTAAGAGACGCTTCTTCTCCTTCTTCTTCCATTTCAACCTCAGCTTTATCCGCCCCCTCAACATCTTCTCCTCCAGCAAAAATTATATCCTCATCCATTTTGGGTTCATCAGAATTAACAAGTTTATAGCTATAAAACCCTCCACCAATAACAGTACCGTCTTTTAGAGTCATATCAGTATTTATTTTTATTCCGTCAAAATACTGCTCATCCTCCGATAACATATATGTATAAGTATAATTGCCATCTTTAAATGTAATTAATTTAGGTAGTTTAGAAATATCATTTCTTGTATATGCTTTTGTAAAATTTAATCCTAAACACTTGGAATATAATAATTTATACGCATCATCTTTAGATAACATATCTGCACTTGATATTTCCAAACTATTCAAAGCATAATTGCTATCTTTTTTACTCATTAAAGACTTTACTAGTCCTTCTATACTACCTAAATCTTTTTCTAGATTCCCAAATGTTCCCAGAGCAGCACCACATACTACTCCTTCTATTGATTTTATTCCATTCTTAAATTTTTCCTCTAAGCTTCCAATTTTTCCATCCGTAGCTACAGCTACTGCCCCTGTTGCTGCTCCAGCCAATGTAGCTCCTATTACTAATGCTCCTACTGCTACTTCTGGTGCTACCACTGCAACAGCTGCTACTGCACATAATGCTAGTGCTCCCCAATCAAATCCCTTCTTCTCCTTACTTACTGGTGTATTTACCCTTGCCGATAACCTTGCTATTTTACTTGGATCTCCCTTTTTCGGCTCATCATCATATTTAGGAAAAGTTGTTCTATCTGTTCCTTCTAATATAACATTTTTCCCTAAAAAATGAAATTCATTTTCCATTGAAAATCCACTATCTACTCCAGTTTTTTTAATAAGTATTTGTGAGGTCGCTGTTAGCTTTATTTTTTTTGGTGTAGTAAATAATATATCACCCTTTGCATTTAAAGTCAGCTTCTTATGACTGGTTAAGGTTATTCCTACTCCATCTTCTATGCTTATTGAAAGCGGTTCTTTACTTGCCCCTGTTATGCTTATTCCGCTTGGTGTCATTTTTAATTCGCTTCCATGCTCATTTCCCCAATACCTAATACTAGGATCACTTGTCTTTGCACAGCTACTTCCATTTTTCCTTATACATCCTGTTACTATTGCATTTTCGGGCTTTTTATCTATAAAATGCAGATGAACGCTTGAACCTACTTGTGGCATGCAGTACATCATATTTCCTGTTGCTGGTGCATAGGGAAACCAATAGGCTTTTTCTTTATCTTGCTCATCATCTATTGTTAAATGTAATTTTACTTTCTCACCTTGTGTATCTAGTACTTTTCCTTCTAGAGATAAACCTACTATATCTGTGTTATATATTTCATTACTTCGTATTCCTTTCCTTCTCGATAATCGGTATTTAAATACGAATAACCCTCTATCCATACGTCCTTTTATCTCACTTACATATAGCTGTCTTTTTCTAAACCATACTTCCGCTCCAATGCTATATCTTTCTCCACTTTCTATTTCATAATATATGAAATCTGAAGGGCTTAAGCCTGCTTCTGAGCCCCCGGCTATTCTATATGCAGCTAAATCTTTATGTATGGAATATGGCATTGCTTCTGTTATTGTATGGCTTTCCCAATCTGGTAGACCAAAAACAATTCTAGGTCTATTTTCCAGCACGTCACAGAATACTACTGAATTTAATGTGCTAGCTACTCTTTTTATTAGCTCCCAATCTGTTTCTCTATATTGTAATATTGGCTTGTCCAGCTTAACGCCATCCCCTACAGTGTTTATAATACTACAACCTGATTGTCTTCCTCCTTTTATGGCATTTAAAAGGTCTGGATATTCCATATCCTTATCTTGAAAGAATCTACTTTTCTTTTTCATGTCCAATTGAAAGGTTGCTGCTATACCTTCTATATCTATGTAGTATACTTCATTTACTTTTCTTGTTTGTACCTCCGCTACCATCCCTTTAAATATTGTCTTTTTATTTTCTCCATCTAAATAGTATAAATGTACCTCATCACCATAATCTGCATTTATTGTTCCATTCATTTTTGTTGTTTCTTCTACTATTCCTTTAATATGTACAGTTGCGTGATCATTCATCTTATGTTCATATTTTACATCTTGTATGATTTTTATACTATAGGGCGATTCTACCCTTAAATTATCAAACCCTAACATCTATTTATCACCACCTCATATTATTTTTTTACTAATCTTCCTTTTGTCCATCACTTACAAAAGTTATTTTCCCCCCATATGCGCATGTTAATTGTGACTCACTTGTTAATACGGGCTTCCCATCTATTTTTGTATCTTCCTTAACTTTCATCCATGTTGATATAAACTTTGGACAGCATTTTTTACCTTGTATTGTTTGACCTTTTTCTGTTACTAAACAAATCGTTTCATTGCATGGATTTTTCCCGTTTTTACATATGCCTAAATATGTAATGTTATCATTTATTTTTGTATCCGTTTCATTCATTATTGGCTTACCATTAACGTAACCACCATGACTTACTAGTAAATTTATTTTTCTCTTATGACTTCCACAATTGCATTGGATTTTAGCACCCCTTACTACATAGCTACTTCCTTTTGCCATTTTCTCGCCCCCTTACCATTTCACTTCCACTGGTTTAAGTTCTATTCCTGTAAAATCTCGTCTAAGCACACTTTCTGCTACATCTAGCCTTACTATTACTGTTGTTTTTTCTGTTCCACTTATACTAAATATTTTCTTATCCTTTATTTTTTCTCCCTTTAATACAAGCTTTTTTATTACACTTCTATCTCTATTAAATTCACAGCTTTCACTTAAAGCTTCTACTTCTTCAAATATTGGCATATAATAATTTTCCTGTCGTTCTTGTTTTAAATCTATTAGTGGTATAATTTTAAACTCAGTGTTTGGTACATATTTTTCTAATATTTTCTTTAGTTTTTCCGATATTAAATAAAGTTGTCTATCCAAAATATCTAAAAACATACTTTCACTATCAGCATCCACATGAAATATAATTGTATCCTCAAATTTATGTGCATTTTTCCTATTAATTTTATTGGGGCCTATTTTTTTAAATACATCTTCTAGCCTTGGCACATTTGCATACCGTTCATCTTGTTTTAATTCAAAGTAATCCACTTTTATTTTTCACCTTCTTTTTTTCCATAAAGCATATCTGTTTCACCCATGTATTCCCCTATCATAATGCTTATATCTTGTTCTTTTTTCATTTTTGTATATTCTTCTACGCCTAATATTTGAGGTAGCATTTCTTTCACAAATCCTTCTACTAAAACATGATATTTTTTTGCTTCCATTAATTTAATTCTCTCTATATCCATTAAAGTAATTACTCTAGCATATTCTATTTTTTTCTCTTTTAAATCTTCCATATGCTTAAACAGTGAAGCATATATAAAGTCTCCATCCCAATTACATGTACATTCTTCTCTATCTAACAGCCAATTTTTATCATAGGCTTCTAGTTAGTTTTTCTAGTATAGTATTGATTGCATCTCTTTGCAGAACTCCTCTTTGTCCTACAATTAGGTAATCTGAATCTGCAAAAGGATTAGAACTACGTTCTACTAAATATTCCTTTATTGCTTCAACAACCTCTAGTTTCAGTGGAACTTCTCTCACCTTACCACCTTTTCCAAATACCTTTAGTTGTGTAGTTAGGAAATCTATGTTCTTTAGCTTAATGTCACAAAGTTCGCTTACTCTTAGCCCTGTATAGAGAAGTAGCAAAAGTATCATCCTATTCCTACTGCTCACCTTTTCCTCATTTTGAATGTAGAACAGAATTCGTTCTACTTGCTTATCCGTTAGCACTTCTACTTGCCTTTCAGAACCGTAGGCTAGCTTTACTCTATCCTTTGAAATGTCTACAACAACATCTTTTGTAAATCCATTGTCTACCAGATATTTGTTGAAGGATTGAATACTATTTACCTTCTTATTGATGGTTGAAAGCTCATACTGATTTTCAATTAGGTAGTTCCTATAGCTAGTAATGTAGAATCTCTTCATTTCTCCGTTGAATTCTACTCCTTTACCTTCAAGAAATGTTACAAATGCAGAAGTATCTCCTACATAGCTTTCTACAGTTTTTAGGCTCTTTCCATCTTCCTCTAGGTTTACTTTGAAATTCTGTACCAATTCATTTTTCATTGTTCTTTTCCCCTTTCAATGTTTTTGGACAATAGAAAAAATGCTAACGCCTTTTTTCAGCGTTAGCATTTACTATTGATACTTTTCTTTGAATTTTGTTTTTATTTTTGTTTCTTCTTACTGCATTATTAATATTATGCAGTGAATTTATCGTCTTGAAAATCTATATGTTTATTGAATTTCTTCAAGAATATTAATCCATCTTACTTAATTAATATTTTGTAGTTAGTTTAATACAATTTATGAAGTAATATTTACCGTAACCTTTTTCTCTTCTTCCAAAAATTTATCAAGCAACATAATCATATGAAAATTATTTTCCTCTAATGAATATTTTGTTGGGTCATAGCCAGCCTTAGGTGGCATATATGGTATGAATTCTTCCATCTCAACAGGATATCCAACATCTGCATAAATTTCTGATACTTTGCTTAATAGTTCTTTATTATTGCTAATTGTATTCCTTACAAACCTAATCATGCAATATCGCAGCTTTCTTAGCTCGTAATTCCAATAAATTGACCCTTTCTCTAGTTCTCCAAAACCCAACTCAATAGGCATTTTTACCAATAGTTCTTCTTTTAAAAATTCGCCTTCTCCCCAAGCTAGTTCAGTAATAAATTCATTCTCTACGTATGATTCATTAGACATTTCTTTTACAGAGTAATCAACCAACACTGAAATATCAATAAAATCTAAATATAAAGCTACATAAAGTGTCTTCCAATCATATTTAATTTCAGCATTTTCTAATTCATTAATTCTAAGTAACATTATACATACCTCCTTATTTCCCAGGAATTTGATTTGGTTTGCCTGTAATCTCTCCTCCTGGAATAAATCTTCTGTGAGTTACTCCTTCTGTAGGGTCTACTATCCACTCAAAAATTCCATCCTGGTCTACTGTAGTTCTCTCAATACTATTAAATCCCTGAGTTTTATCGTAAATTTGTTTGTATTCATAAGATTTTTGTCCACCTTCTATTTGGTAAAGTTCTCTTTGTACTTTGTCTCCTCCGATAAGGTCAAATTTTTGAGCATCCTTTGCATAATTATCTATTATATCATTAAATCCATGTTGTCCATCATATGGTTTCAACGCACTGCCAGTTCTTGTGTTATCTAGCACAGGATGACTAATCGTCTCAGCTTCTCCCGCTCCCCCATCTGCAGAAGAAAAAGAAGCTAAATCCTTCCCTAAATTCGAAGCTCCTTCATACATTGTATGTCCCCCATGGACAAATAAACCTGCTGATGCTACATTAGCTGCCACTCCTGCTGGGGAAA
>Ga0255360_1000157_pt1 | contig 18952 bp, 19 predicted proteins | sample GFST50metaG_FD_186004 | JGI IMG/M metagenome (GOLD analysis project Ga0255360, IMG submission 186004) | Peat soil microbial communities from Stordalen Mire, Sweden - G.F.S.T50 | ecosystem: Environmental > Terrestrial > Soil > Wetlands > Peat | place: Sweden: Norrbotten County, Stordalen Mire... | reverse complement strand
TAAGAGTGTTTTTAACAAGCAATGGAATATTTGCTCTTGCAGCAATTTCAACGGCTCTTGGATGTATAACTTTTGCTCCCTGATCAGCAAATTGAAAAACTTCTGTATAGCTTATTTCTTCAATTAAGGCAGCATTTTTAACTACTCTAGGATCAGCAGTCATTATTCCATCTACGTCTGTATATATCTCAACCCTTTCGGCATTTAATGCACTGCCAAGAAGGGAAGCAGTAACATCACTACCACCTCTACCAAGTGTAGTTAAAAAGCCATCTTCACTTAAACCTTGAAAACCTGCAACTACAGGTATTTTTCCAGAATTTAATATTTTAATTAGGTTATTTGTATCTACTCTTAAAACAGAAGCGTTACTGAAGTTATTATCTGTTATTATTCCAGCCTGACCGCCTAAAAGAGGGACTGCATCAATTGATTTTCTATTTAAATCATTGCTCATTACTACTGTACTAATAATCTCACCACAACCCATAAGTAGGTCACTAGCCTGTAAATTTTGATTTTTAAAATCCATATCTATTAAGGATAAAAGAGTATCCGTAGCATAAGGATCTCCTTTTCTACCCATAGCAGAAACTACAACAACAGGAAGAAATCCGTCTTGTATAGCCTCTGAAACCTTTTCTATTACTAAGGATCTTCTTTCTTTTGATGAAACAGAAGTGCCTCCAAATTTTTGTACTATTATTTTCATAAATGCCTCCAATATTATATCTAATAATTAAATTATTCTTATACTATTATATATGTAATTTCTGCAAAAGAGGGTGTATAAAATGCTATAAATATTGCAAATGTTGCTTTTGAATATTGAAGTAATTCAGTTTATGTTCTATAATTTGAGACATATGTTAAAATTCGAAAGGACGGGCGGACTTATGCCGATAAACATACCTAATGGGTTACCAGCCAGTGAAACTTTAAACAATGAGAATATATTTGTTATGAATGAGGTAAGGGCATCTCATCAAGATATAAGACCCTTAAATATTGCCATAGTGAATCTAATGCCAGTAAAAACAACAACAGAGACTCAGATATTAAGGCTTTTATCAAATTCACCAATACAAATTGACATAACATTAATACATACTAAAAGTCACTTTTCAAAAAATACTTCAGAAGAACATTTGATAAAATATTATGAAACTTTTGAAAACATAAAGCATAAGAAGTTTGATGGAATGATAATAACTGGAGCACCAGTTGAACAAATGGAATTTGAAGACGTTGACTATTGGAAGGAAATAGAGGAAATCATGGAATGGAGTAAACATAATGTGTATTCAACCTTTCACATATGTTGGGCAGCACAAGCTGGACTTTATTATCATTTTGGGATACCTAAATATAATCTTGAACATAAAAAGTTTGGAGTTTTTCAGCATTTTATAAATAAAAAAAATGTTAATCTCTTAAGGGGATTTGATGATGTGTTTTATGCTCCACATTCAAGGCATACAGAAGTAAGAAAAGAAGATGTAGATAAGATAAGCAAATTAGAAATTTTAGCTGAATCTGAGGAGGCAGGAGTTTATATTGTTGCTTCTAAAGGTGGGCGTCAAATATTTGTAACTGGGCATTCAGAATATGATCCAATTACATTAAAGGATGAATATGATAGAGACGCGTCTAAGGGCCTTAAAATAGATGTGCCAAAGAATTATTATCCGGATAATGACCCAAGTAAAGAGCCTATAGTAAGATGGAGGGGACATGCTAATTTATTGTATTTAAATTGGCTTAACTATTATGTATATCAAGAAACTCCATACAGCTTAAATTCCATTGGTAGGATTGACTGATTTTATACAATTAAAAATAGACTGGCATACTGGATTGTAATTTCTTGAATATGGCTTAACATAAAAAAAGCAATTGAATATAATGTTTAGTGAAATGGCAAACTCAGTAAGGCATCTTGAAAAAAATATCCGTACATAACAATAAAAAAAGGAGTGTTTGCCATAAGCACTTATAAAAAATATATAGAAGATTTTGATACAAATTTATTGCAATGTACATTTTTAGGAAAAGGACATAATGGAGTTGTATACTTACTACCAGATGGAAAAGTGATAAAGGTATGTTTTACGGAGAGCAGTTGTAGAGGCGAATATTATATTTTAAATAGAGTCAATGGAAATAAGTATTTTCCAAAGGTATATGGAATGAATGGGAACTATATGGTTAGAGATTATGTTGGAGGTACATCATTAAAAGATTATGTAAAGGAATATGGTTTTAGCAAAGAATTAGGAGATAAATTAATTATATTATTAGAGGAGTTTGATAAGCTTAGATTTACCAAAAGAGATATAAGGTGTAAAGATGTATTTGTTGAACCAGATGGAAATCTTAGGATCATTGATCCTAAAAAGAGTTTCTCAAAGGAAAGAGATTTTCCAAGGCATCTTGCAAAAGGTCTACAAAAATTGGGTGTGTTAGAGGAATTTATGGAAAGGTTAAAGCTTAATAGACCGGAAAAATATAAAGAATGGTCAAAAAAAATATATGAATATGTAGAGAACCTTGAATAAAAAACAACAAACCTTGAGTGCAAAATTACAATGATTATTGCACTCTTTTTATTTTACAAATAAACGTGACAAGTTTAAAACTTGTCACAGGAACAAAAGCTTCCAATATCTAGATAAGGTTACGCCTGCAATTTTAACCATTCTGGGTATAAAATACCGTATAAGTACATATCGTATTTTTTACCATCCCTTTGGACAAACTCTCTATAGCAGCCTTCCCTTACAAATCCAACTTTTTCATAGAGTGCAATTGCAGGCTCATTGTAGCTAATAACATTGAGTTGAATCCTATGTAGATTGAGTTCATGGAAACCAAATTTCAATATCAGGTTCATAGCTTCAGTACCATAACCTTTACCGGACGCAGCTGATGAGCCTATACCTATAGAAAGATTAGCAACCCTATTGTTCCACGATATTCCATTTAAATCTATATAGCCAACAAATTCATCTGTTTCCTTATCTCTTATGGCAAACATATAGTGTTCATTTGATTCCTGCCTTGTTTTTATCCAATCTGTTATGTGTCCTTCACTGTAAGGATAGCTAGGCATGGTATCAAATAATCTTAAAAGATAAGCATCATTATACCATTCACATATTTTTTCTATATCATCATTTTTTATTGAAGTTAGTTTTACTTTATTACCTAATAGTAAGCTATTAATATACATCCAATCATCTCCAAACTTATGCGTATCAAATAGTTATATAATATAACAATTTCTATTTTACATTATACTAATGTTATATTAAATATGCCACGGATATTTTGTATCACTGAAGGAGACAGATTCTGGGGATAGTTGTTGATATTCAAGGGTTATGCAGTGGTTATATGACAAAATATACTAAAATACTGACTTGTTATTTTTTTGAATATGCATTATTATAATGTAATGGAAGCCAAAGTTATAAGCACTTAGGAGGGTTAAAATGAAAGTAATAATAACTGGAGGGGCTGGATTTATCAGTTCACATGTAGTTGATTTACTAATAGATAATAATTATGAAGTTTGTATAATAGATAATTTAACACATGGAAGTATAAATAATATAAATAAAAAAGCTAAATTTTATGAAATGGATATAAGAGATACTAAACTTATAGAAGTGTTTGAAATAGAAAAGCCGGATTACGTAATACATAACGCTGCGCAAATAAGTGTTCCTGCATCAGTTGATGATCCAATGAATGATGCTAGCATTAATATTTTAGGCACAGTAAATGTACTGGAGGCTTCAAGAAAGGTTAATGTAAAGAAAGTAATATATCCAGCATCAGCAGCAATTTTTGGAGAACCATCCTATTTACCAATAGATGAAGAACATCCACTAGAAATGTTATCTGGTTATGGGGTAACAAAACACACAGTTGAACATTATTTAAAGGTTTATAAGTCTTTATATAATATAGATTATGTGGTTCTTAGATGTGCAAATATTTATGGACCAAGGCAGGATTCTTCTGGCGAGGGTGGCGTAATTGCAATATTTTGCGAAAAACTTTTAATGGATCAAACTCCATATATATACGGAGATGGCGAACAAATAAGAGATTTTGTATATGTTAAGGATGTAGCAAAAGCTTATTTAATGGCACTTCAATCAGATATAAATGGAATTTACAATGTGTCCACAAATATAAAAATAACTATAAATGAACTTTTTAAAGTTATAAATGAGTTACTAAATAAAAATATTTCATGTATATATACAGACGAAAGAAAAGGGGACATAAGAGACAGTTATATGACTTATGACAAGATAAAAGGTGAAATTGGATGGGAACCTGAAACAAGTATTACAGATGGATTAAAGGAAACTCTTAATTATTATAGAGATTTAAAATAGGCTAGCAGAAGGACTTGCTATTTTTCAGTTGAAAATTGAGAGTGGAAAGTTAAGGATGTTTTTCTTCACTATGTTCAGAAAAACTAAAAATTATTGGAGATGCCTTAATTATAGATTTTTCGTAGAGTAGCGGAGAAAAATCCACAATAACTTTCAATTTTCAATTTTCAACTAAGAAAAATGTTTCCAGTTCCTATACCTAAAACCACCAAGCATTATTTACACTTAGTCCGCCAAAGAAAAGTAATAGACCTGCGGCAGCAACTAAAGAACCAAAAGTACTGTTTACATGCCCAACATATCTTCGATTTCTATCATAAACTCTATATTCATTTAAATATCCTATAGGGTACCCAAAGCTATTATATACAACATTTCCATCAATGTAACCTGCTAGTTGACCATCGGTATGATAAAAACCAGAGCCATAAACAAAGCCTAGTTGCCTGTTTTGTTGGCAATAAATTCCGTTTTCGTGAAAATATCCACAAGTGGAGTCTCTATGGTCATAAATTCTTTCCAATGAATTCACACTCCTTGGTTAAATTAGTTTTTTATCCACTATTATTATATGCAAATTTAAATATTAGGCATCTGAAAAAAATAATAAGTCCATATTGCAAGATAATTTTGCGTACTGACTAGTTATTTTTTGAAGATGCCTTATGCTATTTTTTTGTATGTAAGGTATATATATAACTAAAATAACACATCATAATTGTAAAAATATTAAGAGGGGATAAAATGAAATTTAGAAAAATAATTGTTACATCAATTGTAGTTATATTTTTTTTAAATCTGCTTGGCGGATGCACTCATAATAAAGGAAATTTAAAATCAAAGGGAGAAACTAAAAGTACAAATTTAAAAGGTAACATAGAGATTTCAGTATCAAACGATAAATTTGGTGAATTTCTAAAAGATACTATAATTCCTGATTTTAAAAAGAAGAATCCTTCTGTTACTGTAAGTTTAAGCGACGATAAGGATATAGATAATAGAGTTGCTTCAGGAAAAGTTCCAGACATATATATTGGAAATAATGTTTATGAGGCTATGAATTATGGGGAGATGAACAAATTAGCGGATTTTCAAAAAATTAAAGGCTTTGAAAGTGACCTTTACAAAAAAATCAGTAATGAATTTATCGTAAAAAAGCAGAAAAGTAATGAAATATATTGTATACCTTGGGTTGTAACAACACAACTTATGGTCTACAACAAAGCACTATTTAGAGAAGCAGGCTTAGATGAAAACAAACCTCCAAATACTTTTGATGATTTGCTTAAGTGTGCAAGAAAAATATACAATTTACCTAACCGTGCTGATGGAAGTAAAGTATACGGAATATCTGTACTCAATGGCAATAATTCTAATCCAATTTCAAATTGGGAAAGACTAAGCCCATTTTATTACAATATAAATGATAAAAAATATGGACTATATAACAATACAGGTACAGACATAGTATTTGATAAACCACAGGCAAAATTACTTGAGTTATTTGTTTTTATCTCAAAGGTGCAAAACTTTGCGCCCGCAAATTTTAAAAATAGTAGTTGGCAAAACACTGGAATGTGGCTACAATACGGAGATGAACAAAATAAAGATCAAACTGATATAGGAATTGCTAAAATACCAGTAGAATCTAAAAATAGCATAAGTTATTCAACCTTAAAAGAAAAGGATATAATGATATTTAAAACTAACACAAAACAACAGGGTTTAGCATGGAATTTTGTAAAATATATGATGGATGAACAAGAAAATCTTAAGGCATGTAAAGAACTTAATGAATTACCCGTATTGTCAAAGCTTAAGAAAAATGATTATTTTAATAAAGGCATAAATAAGAAATATATGCAGCAATTAAATAATGCTATTCCAATAGAACCATACCCTTCTATTGAAAAAGTAACACAAAGCTTACAACAAACTTATATGGATTATTCTGTAAATAGGACATTGACACCACAAGCTGCCATAAAAAGTGCGGCGGATAAGTCAAGAGATGTAATTAAGGTAAAATAATGGGGTACGGTTAGTATTTGAAATGCCACGTAAAAACACCGTAATATTCATTTTTGAATAATATGGTGTTTTTATTTATTTTAATTTTTGTTCACTAAGGCATCTGAAAAAAATAACAAGTCCATATTGCGAGATGACTTTGCGTACAACAAGGAAACAGGTTCCGTTAATACTAAGTAGTCTTAGCGGGTTCTGTTGACGAAGTAGTACACGAAATTAGCCGCTAGGTGGACTTATTATTTTATTGAAGATGCCTAAGAATATAGCATCAAAAACTTCTAATATAGCATACAAAAAGAGGCTGTTCATATTGATTTGAAAAATCAATATGAACAGCTCCATTATTTATAGTTTTTCTGAACACAGTGAAGAAAAACATCCTTAACTTTCAACTTTCAACTCTCAATTTTCAACTGAATTAATAATATTAGTAAGAAAAAATCATATCATCAATTGTAATAGCTACAGGTTTAGCTCTAAGCCATGCATTTGTGGCAGAAGTATCAAAATAATAAAGAGCACCATAAGTTGGATCATCACCGTTTAAGGCAGCATAAGCAGCATTTGTTGAATCAGTAGTAGCAGGCTCATTTATCATTCCATTTGAAACAGGTGTAAATTGGTCTGACTCATATATTACGTTAGTTATTGTTTTAGGAAATAATGGACTCTTAATTCTGTTTAGAACTACGGCACCAACTGCAACCTGTGCACTATATGGCTGTCCTTGAGCTTCTGCGTTTATTAGTCTTGCCAAAAGGTCAACGTCGCTTTGTGTATATACATAATGAAAGGGAGCACTAAGAACTTGTCCAGGATATATAGTGCTTGTCCCAAGACCGTTAACTTTTGTCAGCCAAGCAATAGATGTATTAAATTGTTTTGAGAGTTTATACAAACTGTCACCAGCTTTGACTGTATAAGTAGAAGCTGGAACATTCAATTTTTCTCCAAGTGATATTGAAGATGAAGATAAATTATTGTTTATCATCATTGTGTAATAAGATTCGTTGAATAATTGCCCAACTTTAGATAGAGAATCCCCTGAAGTTACTGTGTACGTTGCAGCATTAGCAGTGGTAGAAATAATCATAGAAAAAGCTAGAGTATAAAAAAGTGTTTTTAATTTATTTGATTTTAACATATGTTTACCTCCTGATTTTTAATATTGAGTATTGGGGGGTAAGCCTATGTGTTTCTTCTAGGCTTGTTCAATATTCATTCTAACAGAGACCTCTTAGTAAATCCTATATGAATGAGTTGGGATTTAAAGAAAAATAATTACAAAATGTAAATCTGTATACTTAAAGGAATATATAAATTAGATTTGGCATGTATACATTTTCATTTATTTCACATAATATCTCAAGAAGGGATTGATAATTATGCCAAATAAATCAACAATAATTAAGGTGAAAAAAAATTCCTCAGGAGATATAACTGATGTTATGATGGGGGATGGCACTGTGCATTCAATAGAAGAGGCAATAGACATGGCTAAAAATGAATGTATAGAAAGTGTAAATGTAGGAAAATCAAAAAATGGAAAAGAATATCTTAGAAGTAATCCTAATGGGATTGAAGGAGATAACCTTGATACAAAGCCTACATTTTGAACATGAGTAAAAAAAATCTGTGAAAACACAGATTTTTTTGTTTGTATTACACCTTTTTTAAGTATATATATGGATTATCTGGTTTTTTAATAGGTTTTATACTTGTTATATTAACTAGTGGTATGAATTTAGCATTAATATCAGTGGGATCAAAATTTTTTATACTTGATATCTTACCTGTAACTTCCACCCATTCATCATTTTTAAAATCTTTACTGTTTTGTATATAACATGTAATTCCATTAACTTCTGCATCTGCTGCACAGCAAACTATTATCATTCGGGCAACGGTGAAGGTATCCTTTGGAGAATTTGTATCTTTATAAATAAAACCTGAAAGTTTAACTTCCTTACCTTTATATTTATTCACATTATAAGTGATATCATCAATTTTATCACAAAAATTAGAATCTGTTATCTCTATAGTTTTATTTACAGTAGAATTAGAATTGTTACTACTACTATTATAGTATGAAGTAGCTAGACCCTTTTGTGAAACAATATCAGAGTTTAATCCTTGTGGATTTACAAGATAAATTAAAATAAGTGGTAAAAAAAATACAAGTGAGGGAGAGTCAAATTTCTCATTTTTTCTTAAAACTTTTTTTAGTTGGCATAAACAAAGTATAGTAAAAACTATAAGTGAAAAAATCATATAAATTGTCATTCTTGGATGAATGAAAAGATATAGTTTTTGGGTGGATATCAAATAGTATAAATAGTATGTAAAACCAATAAGAAATATAAGCCATTTCATAACATTATTACCTCCCTACAATGAAATTTTAAGTAGGTTAACAGCAGCTCCTACAGAAAAACAAACAAGGATTATGGTGAATATTAACTTGAATATAAATTTGTGTTTAAATGCTTGTCCTAACATAAGCGTATTTTTTATATCTATCATAGGTCCAAAGATTAAAAAGGCAATTATAGAGCCACTAGTAAATCTGCCAACAAAGGTTCTAGCTATAAAGGCATCTGTTTCAGAACAAACGCATAGCATGTATGCTAGTGCCATCATAACAAGTATAGATGAAACATTTCCTTTACCAATAGATAATATATATTTTTCAGGTAGGAAGGTTTGCATTAATGAAGATAAAAATGCACCTATTATAATATATTTCCCAACCTCCATTAATTCATCATTTGTATGTTCAAATATAGAATATAAAGAAGATTGTTTATTATTGCTATGATGATGGTGATGATGGGTGCAAGCACATTCAGATTCATTATGGGTACTATTGTGACTATGTATGTGAGTGTGTATGTGATTGTCATTGGAATATATCAATCTATTACATAAACTATGTACTTTTTTAGTGTTATTTATCTCTAGCTTATCCAATATAAGCGCTATGGTAATGGCACTTATCCAGCCAAGAGAACCTCTAAGTAGTACAATATAAGGAGCATCTGGAAAAGCGTAATAGGTTGAAGCTAGTACTACAGGATTTATAATGGGTACGGATAGCATAAATGCAATGCCAATAGGCATTGGTAAGCCTTTTTTTAATAGACGCCTCACTACTGGAACGATAGCACAGTCACATATGGGAAAAAATATTCCAAGGCTTGCAGCCACAACTACTCCGATATATTTATTTTTAGGAATTAGTTTTTCAATTGTATCTTCTGATATAAAATTCTGAATTAGAGAAGATATAAAAACACCAATTATTATAAAAGGAAGTGCTTCTAAAATAATGCTAATAAAAATTGTGGAAAAGCACTGCAATAAAGGACTTTCCAATATATAGCCAAATTTTGTTCTTATTGTAACTATACTTATAAGTATGACTAAAGCAATAGGCATAAGCAAACAAAAAATAATAGGATTAAAATTTGTTTTTTCTTTTCTTTGTAACATAACATAACACTCCCTTTTGTATTGTTTATACATGCGTGTTATATTATATTAATTTAATTAAAACATTATGCTTAGGGATATGATTGACTAGTTATTTTTTTCAGTATACCTTAATTTTTAATATCCCCAATCATCAACTCTCCAATTGCCTGTTTTACTATCCCTTATTAATGTCCAACTCCAATTAGACTCATTTGAATTTGGATTAAAACTTCCATCACCACCTGAAGAATCTACATGAAAATTAGACAGCAAAACAATTACATTTTCAGCCTTTACACCATTCTCTGAACCTTTCCCATTTGTCAAATATCCTTGGATTTCATTATTTGACTTTTTTTCATCATACCATAATTTTGTAAGAGTACATCCCCGAAAATCTTTGAATTTTTTCTTTACGCAGTTTATTGCATCATTTATTTCAGCTTGGCTAAACTTATTAGATTTTCCAATATTAACTATATAATTATTGCTTTTAGAAATGTTAGTCTTACCAACATATTTATAAGCTCCTAAAAAAAGTATCACAAAAACTAGACAAAGAAAAAATATTATCTTTTTCATATTAACCTCCATATTTTACAAGTGATTTTGTGAAATTGCATTCTAATATTCACATTTAATCCTACAACTATTTGGTTAATTTGTAAATATGTATATACATTTTCAGAGTATTTTTCAGATGCCTTATTACAGTACTATGAAAAAGGGCTGTCACACTAGCATATTTTTTATGCTAATGCGGCAGCCCTTTTTCATATCCCTAAATTCTATTTAAAGTATCTTTTCTGTTTTCAATTTTGTTCTCTAAGTTGTGTAAATCTTTTTTATTCATATGATCTGAATTGTGTTTAATATAACCTTCAGAATACTCAAGTCTTTTTTCAAGATTTTCTTTTTCATTAGTTGAATCACGGCCATTAGATACAATTTTATTTTCAAGGTCATTAATTGAATGTTCCCTTTTTCTTTGTTTTTCTTTTGCAGCACTAATAGATTCATGAGGAGATAAGTCATTACGATCTTCTAAATGTCTTTCGGTTCTTGTATGATTTTCAACTAGATTTTCTAATTCATTTATCCTATTCAAGGTTTCATTCTGATGATCTTCACAATTTTTTTTCATATAAATTCAAGCCTCCCTAAATAATTTAACAAATATAATTTAACCGAATATTTAAGGATTATGCTTAATATCTATAAAATAAAATTTTGTTAAAAAATAAGAGAATGTCTAAAAGATGTTAGAAATTGCCACGCATAGATAAGTTGAAAATTGAGAGTGGAAAGTTGAAAGTTAAGGATGTTTTTCTTCACTATGTTCAGAAAAACTAAAAATTATTCAAGATTCCTTAATTATAGATTTTTCGTAGTGTAACGGAGAAAAATCCACAATAACTTTCAATTTTCATCTTTCAACTTTCAACTAAATCAAGTTGCATGGCATTTTCTTTTTTTTAGACATCCCCTTAATTGAAGTTAGTTTTTCCACGCATAGAAATTTATTAAACTACCAGATAAAACAATTTCTTTCTCATCTTCAGTAAGCTCACTGATTTTTAATTTTATTTCTTTTTTACCATTAGAAGTTATAAGTAGTGCATCTATTTCTTCTTTAGAATATTTTATAGCATCTATAATACCTTCAACGTAAACATAGTCTCCAACTTGGAATTTAACATCAGCTGAGGGATCAATTGTAAATGGAAGCATACCCCAATTTACTAGATTACTTCTATACCTTTTAGTAGCATACTCTTCGGCAATATTTGCTAGACCACCTAATACTTTTTGAGAAGAAGCAGCTTGTTCTCTAGCAGAACCATCTCCTGGTTTTACAGCAAAAATTACACTTCCAAATTGAATGTCTTTGGCTATGTTCTCTAAAGTAGTATCATTAGTGTTGACATCGTTTATTTTTGCAATAATTTCTTTTATTTCAGTAATATCAGCTGATTTGTCTCCTTTTAAAAATTCCTGCCTATTATTCTCTATAGATTGTACATCCTTTGTCCTTTGAACATAGTTAGGATCTTTTCTAGATAGAGCAAATTCTGCAAGTTTTAATGGGTTTGAACGATAAGATGAAGTTTCACCTGATGGTATAAGTTCATCTGTTGTTGTAACTGGATCCATTATTACAGAACACATTTTTAATAAAATTTTATCCTGTAGTGGAAGCATTTTTGGCCAATCCGCTATATTTGGACCATATTTTAATTCATTGCTTACCTCAGGCTTTTTATAGCCGTTGTAAACTCTATTCTTGTAAACAGAAGGATCAAAATGATAGGAAACTTCAACTTTAGGAATAGAAATTTCCGTAGCAGGTGTTAGAATACCACCATTAATTGCAGTTGCAGCAATGGACATAGCATCCATTAGAGCTACAGAGGAAATTTGACCAAGTCCTGGTTTAGAACCTTCTCTATTTGGAAAGTTTCTAGTGGTATGTCTTATGCTTAGTGAACCGTTAGATGGAACATCTCCAGCGCCAAAACAAGGACCACAAAATGCAGTTTTAACTACAGCACCTGATGACATTAATTTTGCAATTGCACCGTTTCTTATAAGCTCCAAATAAATAGGCTGACTAGCAGGGTACACACTTAGATTAAAGTAGTCATTACCTACTGAATGATTATTAATTATTTCTGATGCTATACATATGTTTTCAAAGGTTCCACCAGAACAACCAGCTATTATGCCCTGATCAACTTTAATTTTACCATCAACTATTTTATTTGTTAGGTTAAAGTCAACATTTGGATTATCTATTTTCTTTCTTTCAGCCTCTTCAACCATACCTAAAATTTCTTTTGCATTTTTATTTAACTCATCTATACTAAAAACGTTACTAGGATGGAAGGGAAGGGCAATCATTGGAACAATTTTTGATAAATCAACCTTAACTAAACCATCATAATATGCTACGGCTTTAGGCTCTAATTTTTCATAGGCATCAGTACGACCATGAATAGTATAGAACTCTTTTATTTTGTCGTCTGTACACCAAATAGAACTAAGGCAGGTGGTTTCTGTGGTCATAACGTCAATTCCAATTCTATAATCAGCTGAAAGATTTTCTATACCAGGTCCAACAAATTCCATAACCTTATTTTTAACAAAACCATTTTTAAATACGGCTCCAATAATAGCAAGTGCTACGTCCTGAGGACCAACTCCAGCGCGTGGTTTTCCTTCTAGATATATTGCTATTACTTCAGGAAGGTCTACATCATAGGTTTTGCTTAATAGTTGCTTAACAAGTTCCGGACCACCTTCACCAATTGCCATGGTTCCAAGTGCACCATATCTCGTATGACTATCGGAACCTAAAATCATACTTCCGGATTTACTCATCATCTCTCTCATATATTGATGTATGACTGCTTCATGAGGAGGCACATATATACCACCATATTTTTTAGCAGCAGATAATCCAAATACATGGTCGTCTTCATTTATTGTTCCACCAATTGCACACAGACTGTTATGACAATTAGTCAAAACATATGGGAGAGGAAACTCTTTTAATCCACTTGCCTTAGCGGTCTGAGTAATTGCAACATAGGTTATATCATGAGAAGCTAAAGCATCAAATTTTATTTTTAATTTTTTAGGATCATTAGAAGTATTGTGGTCAGTTAAAATATTATAAGAAATAGTATTTTTACGAGCTAAATCTTTATTAAGAATATTGTTTAAATTTGAATCAGTTTCTCCTTTTGCTTTCAAAAATGAGGCAATATCATTTGTATTTAAATCTTCATCATAACCAATAATACCTTCATTTTTGTATAGATATGCACCTTTATTAATAATTTCCACCATTAGTTTACCTCCGTTTTAGTTTTCTTAAGTTTTACATCTAAACTGACAAATATAAGTGAAATCAATAAATAAATCATTATCCTATTATAATATATTCTTTTTATAATTTTGTAAATTTGTTTTTGAAAAAATGAATAAAATTATACTGTTAGAATATAAATTAATAGAAAATTCAATGAAATGATAAAAAATATTACTTAGTATGCACATTTTGAAAAGCTAATGAATAGACTAATAACATGAGTTAAAAATTTTGGGAGGAAAAAGTATGATTCCACAATATTATTTTAGTTCTATAAATAGAGAAATGCCATTGTCAGCAGAAACTCCAATATTACCATTGGAAAATAATGATGAAATATTTGACAGAAGACAACAGTCCACAGGGACAACACCACCTAATATTCCAGGTGGTGGGAATACTACAGTACCAAATGATATGGATTTGTATACCCAAGGGTATTTACAACGTCAGATTGGAAAGAGAGTAAGGATACAGTTTTTAATTGGAAGCAATGCACTTCAGGATAGAACGGGTGTATTAACACAGGTTGGAATAAGCTATGTAATTATAAGAGATCAGGATACTAATAATTTAGTGCTAGGAGATATGTATGCCATAAAATTTGTTGACGTATATTAATATTTATGGGGTGAAAAAATGTCTTATTCGGATAGAGAATTGATTGCTAGACTCGTAAAATGTGAGGCAGGCGGTGAGGGCGAAAATGGCATGAAAGGAGTTGCAACAGTTGTTATGAATAGGGTAAGGGTACCCTATGGAGAATATCAAAGAGTAGGTCAAGGTGATGTGAGAAAGGTTATATATCAAAGCGGACAGTTTGATTGCTTAAGGTCCGTTTTAGGAGGAGTTGCAAATCCACAAACCATATGGGCAAATCCACCAGAACAAATACATTATAATATAGCGGATTGGGCACTTGCAGGGAATAGACTCTATAATATTGGATTTTCACTTTGGTATTTTAATCCTTTTAATCCTAGTTGCCCATATACATTCCCATACAATGGAACAGGAAGCTTTCAGGTTAGAGTAGGACAGCATTGCTTTTATGATCCTACAGCACTATATGCACAAACATGATTAATTTGTATAAAGGAGATAATTTTTATGATACCAGAATATTGTAAACAATGTTATAACAGGCAAACAAACCCATATATACCGATGGATTTTGAATCCAACCAAATGCCTCAGTCATTTAGGGCAGAAGAAGAACCAAGAAATATGAATCAAAATCAACCAACTGATAATTCCCAATCAAATGAGAGAAGTGATTTCCCACAGGCTCCAGGATCTCCAACCATACTTGGAATAGAATATACTCAGGGATATTTGAAAACAATAATTGGGAAAAGGGTTAGAGTTACTTTTTTAATTGGAACTGATTCCCTTACAGATAGAACGGGGATACTTGATGAGGTTGGCATAAGTTTTATTGTTGTTAGAGATATAAATACTGGTGTTCATACAATGTGTGATATATATTCAATAAAATTTGTGGATATTTTTAGTTAGGGAAAGTGTAGCGTATTATATTTCCCATAAATATAATATTAGTAAATTAATTATTAGGGTTATATAATGTGCAGAGATTACTTTAGATCAAAATATAGGAATTTAATTGTTGGGGTAAATACTAAAGTGCCAATTAATAATGGCAAGACTATAACTGCTGTAAATTTTGATAATGCAGCTACAACGCCTCCGTTTATGGCGGTGCTTAGAGAAATTCTTAATTATGCACCATGGTATTCATCAATTCACAGAGGAAGTGGGTATAAATCATTAGTATCGTCAAAGATTTATGAGGAATCAAGAAAAATAATATTAAATTTTGTAGGAGCAGATAGTAATTTAAATACAGCGATATATGTTAAAAATACTACTGAGGCCATAAATAAATTATCAAATAGGCTTTGTGATGAAAAAATGAGAGATGTTGTACTTTCAAGTTATATGGAACATCATTCAAATGATTTACCTTGGAGAAACAATTATGAAGTTGACTATATTGAAGTGGATGAATGTGGGAGAATAAATTTAAATAGCTTAGAGAGAAAACTAAAATACCATAAGGGAAGGGTAAAACTTGTAGCTATTACAGGTGCATCAAATGTTACGGGATATATAAATCCTATAGCTGAGGTGGCTAAAATTGCACACAGGTACGGAGCAAATGTACTGGTTGATGGTGCACAGCTAGTACCCCACACTAAGGTTAATATGAAAATTGAGAACATAGATTTTCTGGTTTTTTCTGCACATAAGATGTATGCTCCTTTTGGCACTGGAGTATTAATAGGACCAACTAAAACTTTCGAAATGGGAGCCCCAGATTATGTTGGTGGTGGTACTGTTGATTTAGTAACTCATAACTATATTAGTTGGAACTCTCCACCTAATAAGGATGAGGCAGGTACCCCTAATATTATGGGAGTAGTTGCGTTAGTTGCATCCATTAAAACTTTAAATCTACTAGGAATGAGAGATATTCAGGAATATGAAAATTCTTTAGTTAGATATACTATAGATAGGCTTAAAGTGATTAAGGACATTAAACTTTATTGTATAGAGGAGGATGTGCCTAGAGTAGCCATTGTGCCATTCAACATAGATGGTGTTGAACATGGAATTGTATCAGAAATACTTGCCAATGAGGCTGGAATTTCAGTTAGAAACGGATGCTTTTGTGCACAACCTTATATTAGGAAGTTGTTAAAAATAGATAGTGATAATATAAATATAATAAAGAATGAACCTGGAATGGTAAGAATTAGTTTTGGATTATACAATGACTATAGTGAAATAGATAGACTTGTTTGGATTCTTTCTAAAATAAGTGATAATAAAGATTATTATATATGCAAATATGCTAGAAAACTGTCTCAAAAGGGAAAATAACCTTTCTTTTGAGACAGTTTTTTTATTTTTTTCAATATCCCATCTGTATATGAATATTTTTATATACAGATGGCAAAAATTAATTAATGAAATGATAGTAGATTATGTTTAGATGGGAGTTTTTTATATGAAATTAGGAATACCAAAAGGTCTTTTATACTATAAATATTATCCTTTTATAGATAGTTTTTTAGAAGAACTTCAGGTGGACTTTATAACTTCGCAGGATACAAATAAGGAGATATTGGATTTAGGGGTGAAGAATGCTATTGATGATGCATGTTTACCAATAAAGATTTTTCATGGCCACGTGGCCTCCTTAAAAGATAAGTGTGATGCCATATTAGTACCACGGTTTATGAGCACTGCTAAAGGGGAATATATATGTCCTAAATTTTGTGGATTACCCGAAATGATAAGTAATAGTATACCAGGTTTGCCTAGATTAATAGTGGAACCAATTTATGGATTAGATCAGAAACAGCTATATAATTTTGCTAATAAAATGGCAAAAAAAATGGAGTTAGATAATCATAGAATAAAAAAAGCATTTATGACAGCATTAAGTAAGCAAAGAGAATTTAATATGAAAAAATTGATACCAAATAACAAATATAAAATTGCATTAGTAGGGCATCCGTATAATATTTTTGATAAATACATGAACATGGATATAATAAATAAATTAAATAAGATAAACATCAGTGCTGTTACAGAGGATTATGTTGAGGAAAGCAATATAAACGAAGAAATAAAAGATCTATTTAAAAAACCATTTTGGTATTTTGCAAGAAATTCATATGGTTTTGCTTCCTATGTTTCAAAAAATAAATTAGTAGATGGAATAATATATATATCCTCTTTTGCCTGTGGCATAGACTCAATAGTTATAGAACTAATAAAAGATAAGGTGAAGGATATTCCTGTGTTAGTACTTAAAATTGATGAACAGACAGGAGAAGCAGGTTTTGACACTAGAATTGAAGCGTTTACTGACATGCTTGAGAGAAGGTGCAGTTAAAATGAGAATAACAATTCCACATTTAGGAAATGCGGATTTTGCGGCTAAATCGTTATTTGATGATCTTGGTATTGAGTACATAGTACCTAAAGTTAGTAATAAAGAAGCTCTTGAACTAGGAACAAAATATGCACCTGAAGATATATGCTTACCCTATAAAATAATGCTCGGAAATATTATTATGGGTTTTAAAGCAGGAGCAGACACAGCACTTATAACTGGAAGCTGTGGACCATGCAGATATGGTGAGTACTGTGAGTTATTTAAGAATACATTTAAAAAACTTGGATATGATGTAAAGTTAATTGTTGCCGATTATCCAAAAGATATTGGTGTAAAGGAACTTATGCAGAGAATGGGAAATATATCGTCTGCAAGTGATAGGAATATAGAACAAAAATTATATGCGGTATATAATGCCTTAAAGGTTATAAAGCTTATAGATTACATAGAAACAAGAGCAAGATACTTGGCTGGATATGAAGTAAAGAAAGGGGAGTTTAAAAAGCTTATATATGATTGCAAGAATAGTGCTTACAATTGTGAAAATGGAATACAAATGATTAAAGTTTTGAATGAATATAAAAGAAAACTTGGACACATAAAAGTTGATATGAATAAAAATCCAATTTCAATTGCAATAATAGGAGAAATATATACTATACTTGAACCTTTTGCAAATCTATATATAGAAGATAAACTTATAGATTTTGGGGTGTCTGTAAAAAAAGGAATTAACCCAAGTTGGTGGGTTAAAGATGCAGTTTTAGCTCCATTTAAAGCTAATTCACTGCATATCAGATTAGCATCTAGAGAATATTTGTCTCATTATGTTGGTGGTCATGGAAGGGAATGTATAGGGGAGGCACTTATTGCTCAGCAGCAAGGACTTGATGGTGCAATTCAGATATTTCCACTTGGATGTATGCCTGAAATAGTAGCAAAATCAATACTGCCTAATATTTCAAAGGATAAAGATTTTCCTATTATGAGTCTCGTAGTAGATGAGATGACTGGTGAAGCTGGATTTTCAACAAGAATAGAAGCTTTTGTAGATTTATTGGAGAGGAGAAAAGAGCAAAATGTATTATATAGGAGTTGACGTTGGATCAGTTAGTACAGATATTGTGGTTTTAGATGAAAAAATGAATGTGGTTGAGTCAATGTATTTAAAGACAAAGGGAAGACCATTAGACATTATAAGAGAAGGTTTTAAGAGGTTAAGCAATAAATATG
>Ga0255360_1000156_pt1 | contig 18974 bp, 14 predicted proteins | sample GFST50metaG_FD_186004 | JGI IMG/M metagenome (GOLD analysis project Ga0255360, IMG submission 186004) | Peat soil microbial communities from Stordalen Mire, Sweden - G.F.S.T50 | ecosystem: Environmental > Terrestrial > Soil > Wetlands > Peat | place: Sweden: Norrbotten County, Stordalen Mire... | reverse complement strand
AACCACAAGTTCCACCACAAGTTCCAACGATAATAGTGATTATTAAATTTAAATCTCCTCTAAAACATAGGCATCCGGCAAGAGGTAAAACTATTTCACTTGGTATTGGAATGCAGGCACTTTCAAATAGCATTCCAAAAAAAGTTCCTAGATAACCAAGTTTTGTAAGCACTGAAATTAATATTGTTATAATATGTTCAGTCAAATTAACACAATCCCTTCGTAAATATTTACACAATACTTATTTTAAAGGTTAAACAAACATTTTTCCACATAAATTTGCGAGAAATTGTGTTGGTTATAAAAAGTTTACAATTATATTGTACTAATCATTTAAAATATAAGCATCTACATTTTGATTTTGAAGTAATTTATAGCTAATCCATCCATAGCCATTTAACCCCCAGCCTGTACCCCAGGAATTTATTATTTTGACAGCTTGTTTACTATCATCGTAACCAACAACACATAGAGCATGTGAACCTCTACTTGTTCCAGTGGTGTTGTCATATATTGGATTACTAGGAGATAATGCATCAAAATCCGGATATACAGGTATTCCAATAACCACAGGAATTCCATTAGCAAGTTCTTGTCTTATTTGATTATAATTTCCGCTTTGAAGTTGTGACCAACTTGTAGCTTTAAACCAAAAAGCATCAAATCTTTGGAAAAATGTAGGTGTAGTTAAGTAACCGTAAGGATTACCATTATAAGGCATATCATTTAAAGTTGTATCTCCTTGGGAATCCAAAAGATTAAAGACATCACTGAAATTACTTCCCCCACCATCAGGTGAAGAATCTAAATGAACCTGGCTATATATAAATGCTGGACTGAAAAAATGGTTAATTGTAGATACGCCCCAATGTCTCTTCATATTTTCTTCATAAGTTTTGTCATAGGTTGCTGCAAAAGTAGCACAACTGCCTAAACTTCCCTGATCCTGAACAGCAGGAAAATTATTTGATAAATCAATTGAAGATGGCAAGTTATAAGAGACACCATAAGAATTTTGTAATTTTTTTATGTTCTTAATGTTTTCGTGAAGAGATTTTAGACCTAATGGATGCAATGTTGTTGCATTTGTGGTATTGCACGGAATAAATACTCCAGCAGCTATTAATGCAGATAACAATAATGTTGATAGTAGTTTTTTTGATTTCATATTATTATACCCTCCAGTGTAATTCTAATTTTTTAATAATTATGTAATATAATTCTAGGACAATAATATTATACAATTTGTTGTAAAAAAAGGGAATATATTTTTGCAATATAGGCTAATTTTTTGAAATATTCAACCTGCAATACTTTTATGGGCAGTTTAATTGCGTTGACATTGAATCCCCATTATGGTAGTATAATAAAAAATGATGAGCCTTTAAGTTCAGTTCAGAGAAGCTGGGAAGGTTAAATGAGTATACATAAGTCCTTATGTAAGTTCGCCTTCCTTTAGAGGAAGGCTTTTTTGTGTACCTTTAAATTTAGTACAGAGAGGCTAAGAAGGAGGAATAATATGGAACTTTTAATAAAAAATGGAAGAATAGTTGATTTTTCAAAAGACTTTACTGGCGATATATATATTAAGAATGGCATAATTGAAGAAATAGGACTAGAATTAAAAAAAAGTTGTGAAACAATTGATGCAGAAGGAAAAGTTGTTATGCCATCCTTTGTAGATTTACACAGTCACTTTAGAGATCCAGGCTTAACTTATAAAGAAGATATTGAAAGTGGAAGTAAAGCAGCCGTTAGAGGTGGGTATACAGTTGTAAATCTTATGGGAAACACAAAGCCTGTATGTAGCAATATGGAAATTGTAAAGTATGTCCAAGAAAAGGTAGATAAAATTGGACTTGTAGAAGCAAATCAAACTGTAAGTATAACAAGGGATTTAGAAGGTAAGGATATAAGTCATCTTAAAGATTTAGATGATAGTGTAAAGTGCATTTCCGATGATGGTAAAGGGGTTTGCAGCAGTGAAAATATGCTAAAAGCCATGGAAATAGCAAAGAAAAGAAATTGGGTTGTTATGTCTCATGCAGAGGATATGGAAGTGACCCATGTCAGTACGAGGCTTTCAGAAAATTTAATGACTGTACGAGATATTGAATTAGCTAAATTCACTGGAGCACAGCTACATTTATGTCATGTAAGCACAAAGGAAGCTATTAAGGCTATAAAGAGCGCAAAAAAAGAAGGCTATAATATAACTTGTGAGGTGACACCACATCATATATACCTAACAGGAGAAGATATATACAAGGTAAATCCACCGCTTAGAGAAGATGAAGACAGATGTTCCCTTATAAAGGCAATTAAAGATGGATATGTAGATGCCATAGGAACAGATCATGCACCTCATACTAAAGAAGACAAGAAAAATGGAGCCTGTGGAATATCTGGAATAGAAACATCATTTTCAATATGTTATACAGAGCTTGTGAAAAAAGGAAACATAAGTTTAAATAAACTTTCTGAAATAATGTCAAAAAATCCATCTGAAATTTTAAAGCTAAAAAAAGGAAAGATAGAACCTGGATATGCTGGTGATGTTGTAATTTTAGACTTAGAAGGAAAGTATAAAGTAGATTCTAGGAACTTTTTATCAAAGGGAAAGAACACATGCTTTGATGGAATGGAATTATACGGCATAATTTTGAAAACAATAAAAAAAGGGAAAATTGTTTATAATAAGGAGTGCTTAGTATGATTATAGATAGGTTATATGAGAGTGTTAAAGAAAAAGGCCATGTTTGTTTAGGCTTAGATACAGATCTAAGTTATTTGCCAGAGGCTTTTTTAAAAAGTAACGAAAATATAGAAGATGCATTATTCAATTTTAATAAAAAGATTATAGATGAAACCCTTGATGTGGTTGCTTGCTATAAGGTTCAAATAGCTTACTATGAAGCCTATGGTCTTAAAGGGCTTGCTGCATATAAGAAAACTTTAGAATATTTAAAAAATGAGAAGGCAATAGCAATTGCGGATATAAAGAGAGGGGACATAGCAAAAACTGCAGAAATGTATGCAAAAGCACATTTTGAAGGCGACTTTGAAAGTGATTTTATAACCTTAAATCCTTATATGGGTTTTGATGGTATAGAGCCGTATCTTCCATATATCAAGGAAAAAGAAAAGGGAGTTTTTATTCTCTTAAGAACTTCAAATGAAGGCTCTAAGGATATTCAATACATAAGTACTTGTGAAAATCAAAGAGTTTATGATTTCGTGGGACAAAAACTTAATGATATAGGAAATAGTTTTCTTGGAGAATGTGGTTATAGTTCTATTGGAGCAGTAGTAGGATGTACAACTGGATTTGAGGGAAGAGAGATGCGAAGCAAACTTTCTTCTACCTTCTTCTTAATACCAGGTTATGGTGCTCAAGGTGGAACAGCAGAAGATGTAGCAAATTATCTAACTCTTGGTAACGGTGGAATTGTTAATTCTTCTAGGGGAATACTACTTGCCTATAAGAAAGAGGAACAAGGGGAAAAGCATTTTGAACAGTCAGCAAGAAAAGCAACTGTAATGATGAGAGACGATATTCTTAGTCACATTTAAAAGATGGAGGTAATCTATGGGTGAAAAATATTCAGTTGAAAAAGTACATAGTAACACAAAAATAGATGAGGATATATATGAGATAACTATTAAGGGTAAGTTTGAAGGAAAACCTGGACAGTTTTATATGCTAAGAGCATGGGATAGAGACCCTACACTATCGAGACCTATAAGTATAAATAATATTGACGAAGAGAAAATTACTTTTCTTTACAGGGTTTTTGGAAGAGGTACGGAAATTTTATCTAAACTTAAAAAAGATGACGAGATCAAGATTACAGGACCTTTAGGTAATGGTTTTGATATAGAAAATATTAAAGGTAAAGTGGCTGTAGTTGCGGGTGGAATTGGTATTGCTCCAATGAGATATCTTATAAACGAACTTAAAGATTGCAGTATAGATTTATATGTGGGATTAAGAAGTAGAAATAAAATTGTGGATAATGTGGAAAAAAATGTTAATAACTTTTACTTATCCACAGAAAATGGAGAAGTTGGACATAAAGGATATGTTACAGAATTATTAAAACCAGAGCAATATGATGTTGTGCTTTGCTGTGGACCAGAAATAATGATGGCAAAAGTAATAACAATGTGTGAAGAAAAAAAGGTTCCGGTTTACGTATCTATGGAGAATAGAATGGCTTGTGGAATAGGGGCTTGTCTTGTATGCACTTGCAAAACTAAAAGTGGAAGAAAGAGGTCTTGTAAAGAAGGACCAGTTTTTCTAGGAGAGGAGCTTGTGATAAATGACTAAAGTTAATATTTGTGGGGTTGAATTTAAGAATCCTGTAATAGCTGCTTCTGGAACCTTTGGTTTTGGTGATGAATATAACAATTATTTCGATGTAGGTAAACTTGGAGGAATTTCTTCAAAGGGATTAACAATAAACCCTAAAGAAGGGAATGAAGGCATAAGGATTTATGAAGTGGATGGCGGTATTATGAATAGCGTTGGACTACAAAATCCTGGGGTAAAAGCCTTTATAGATAATGAACTACCTATGATGAAAAAATTTGGCACTGTAGTAATTGCTAATTTAGGCGGAGGCTGTGCGGAAGATTATGTGAGTGGAATTGAATTATTAGATAAAACTGAAGTAGACATGATTGAACTTAATATATCCTGTCCTAATGTAAAACATGGAGGAATGGCTTTTGGAATAAAGTCAAAAGTTGCTTATGATGTTGTAAGTAGTGTTAGGAAGTATTCAAGTAAGCCCCTTATGGTAAAACTTTCGCCTAATGCAGAGGATATAGTAGATATGGCAGTAAAATGTAGAGAAGCTGGAGCAGATGCTATATCTCTTGTAAATACATTTAAAGGTATGGCTATAGACATTAATAGTAGAAAACCTGTATTTAACAATATTACAGCTGGTGTCTCAGGTGCATGCATAAAGCCTATGGCACTTAGAATGGTATATGAAGTTTCAAAGGCTGTAGATGTTCCTGTAGTTGGTATGGGTGGAATAATGACTGGAAAAGATGCTATAGAATTTATTATGGCAGGAGCAACAGCAGTTCAAGTAGGAACAGCAAACTTTATTAAACCTGATATATGCTTAGATATAATAGAGGAAATTGAAGCTTTCATGAGAAAAGAAGGCATAAAAGATTTAACTGAAATAAGGGGAGTGATATAGTGATGGAACAATATAAAAAGGATTTTATAGAATTTATGGTAGACTGTGGAGTACTTACTTTTGGAGATTTTACAACTAAAAGTGGAAGAAAAACTCCGTTCTTTGTTAATACTGGAAATTATAAAAATGGCAGACAGCTTAGTAAACTTGGAGAATTTTATGCTAAGGCTATTAAAGAAAACTTTGGTAGCGATTTTAATATATTGTTTGGACCAGCATATAAAGGAATTCCACTTAGTGTAACTACTGCTATTTCATTAAACAACCTATATGACATTAATGTAGGTTACTGTTCAAATAGGAAAGAAGTAAAAGATCATGGTGATACGGGTATACTTCTTGGAAGCAATATTAAATCCGGAGATAAAATAGTTATAATTGAAGATGTGACCACTGCTGGTACTTCAATACATGAAACAATGCCAATTATAAAAGCCCAAGGTGATGTAGACGTAATGGGTCTAATAATTTCAGTAGACAGAATGGAAAAAGGAAAAGGAACGAAGTCCGCCCTAACTGAAATTAAAGAAGAGTTTAGTATGAAAACTTGTGCCATAGTTACAATTGAGGACGTAGTGTCTCACCTTTACAATAAAGAAATAAATGGTAAAGTCATAATTGATGATGAAATGAAGAAAAAAATAGAAGAATATTATGATGTTTATGGAGTATAAATATAATATTTTTGAACAAACTATTGATGTTAACACAGAATTAGTGTATCATATATAAAGATAAATAAAAATTAAATGTAACCTTTAATTTTGGTCCTGTGAGGCTAAGAAGGTGATACGATATATTCATAAAAGCAGCATGATTCTATGCATAGCTTTGTTTTCGTACGCAAGAGCCTTTCTTATGGGAAAGGCTCTATTTTTTATGCGAAAATAAGGCTATACATGCAAAAATAAGGTTATACAGTGCTAGGTTTCAGTTGACAGGTCAATGTGCAATATGATAATCTATGTATAAATATAAATTTGATTGCATAAATATAAGTTAGTTATATTTTTAATATATATAGGAGAGGTGTATTTTATGAAAGGCATATTATATTTAGAGGATGGAACTACATACATTGGAAAGGGATTCGGAAAACTAGGTACATCAGTTGGTGAACTTGTATTTAACACTTCTATGACTGGATATCAGGAAATACTTACTGACCCTTCCTATGCAGGTCAAGTAATTAACATGACATATCCGTTAATAGGCAATTATGGTGTTAATAGTCATGAAAATGAATCTGAAAAAGTCTACGCAAGAGGCTTTATTGTAAAATCAGTATGTAATAACCCATCTAATTACATGAGCGAGGAAAGTATAGATGATATGCTTAAAAAAATGAATATAGTGGGATTATATGATGTAGATACAAGAGCCATAACTAAAAAAATAAGAAATGCTGGGGCAATGAAATGTATAATATCTAATATAGAATTTTCTACTGAAAAGCTAAAGGATATTATGGATGGGAAAGATATAAAACAAAATTATGTAGACATGGTTAGTACAAAAGAAATGAAACACATTGAAGGAAGCGGATTTAAAGTTGCAGTTATGGATTTTGGAGCTAAGGGAAACATAATAGAAAATTTAAAACAAAGAAATTGTGATATAACAATATTCCCATACAATGCCAGCTATAATGAAATTATGAGCATAAAACCAGATGGAGTTTTTCTCACTAATGGACCTGGAGATCCTAAGGAGTTAAAGAATGTAGTTAAGACAGTAAAGAGTATTATGAATACAGTGCCAACCTTTGGAATATGCCTTGGACATCAGATGATAGCATTAGCAATTGGTGGAGACACGTATAAACTTAAATTTGGACACAGAGGCGGAAATCACGGTGTTTATGATATAGAAAGGGATAAAGCATATATAACATCTCAAAACCATGGATATGCAGTAGATCCTAAAAGTATTGAAAATAAGGGAATGATAATTACACATAAAAATCTTAATGATGGTACGGTTGAGGGTATGAAACACAGTTCGCTTCCAGTATTTTCAGTACAATTTCATCCAGAAGGAGCACCAGGACCAACAGATACAGCATATTTATTTGATAAATTTATAATGCTCATGGATAAAAATTTAAAACAAGAAGCTATATAATATAAATAATAATAATAAGGATATTGGAGGAATAAAAAAATGCCTTTAGATAAAACTGTAAAAAAAGCTCTAATTATTGGTTCTGGTCCTATAATTATAGGTCAGGCAGCAGAATTCGATTATTCAGGTACGGAGGCTGCTAAAGCTATAAGAGAAGAAGGAGTAAAAACAATACTTGTAAATAGTAACCCAGCAACAATTATGACAGATTATAATATTGCGGATAAGGTTTATATAGAGCCACTTACAGTAGAAGCTTTAGAAAAGATTATAGCAAAGGAAAGACCAGATGGAATACTTGCTGGGTTCGGCGGACAAACAGCTCTAAATTTAGCAATGAAGCTTAAGGAGGAGGGAATATTAGAGAAATACAATGTAAGACTTTTAGGGGTCAACAGTGAAGCTATAAAAAAAGCAGAAGATAGAGAAGAATTTAAAAATCTTATGGAAGACATAGGAGAACCAATTCCAAAAAGTATAATAGCAACGAAGGTTGATGAATGTGTGGAATTTGTAAATACATATGGATTCCCAGTTATCATAAGACCAGCTTATACATTAGGAGGAACTGGTGGCGGTATAGCAGGAAATATGGATGAACTTTTGGAAATCTCTCAGAGAGGAATAGAGATGAGTCCCATAAGCCAAATTCTTTTAGAACAAAGTGTAGCTGGCTGGAAAGAGATTGAATATGAAGTAATAAGGGATGGAAAAGATAACTGTATAATAATTTGTAACATGGAAAACATTGATCCAGTAGGAATACATACAGGAGACAGTATTGTAGTTGCACCGTCACAAACACTTAGAGATAGCGAATATCAAATGCTTCGAAATGCTGCTATAAAAATCATTAGAAATCTTAAAATTGAAGGTGGATGTAACATTCAATATGCTCTTGATCCAAATAGTAACAATTACATAGTAATTGAGGTTAATCCAAGAGTTAGTCGTTCTAGTGCTCTAGCATCTAAGGCAGCAGGATATCCAATAGCCAAAATAGCTGCAAAAATAGCCATAGGATATAGCTTAGATGAGCTAAAAAATTATGTAACTAAAAGTTCTAGTGCATGTTTTGAACCAGCACTGGACTATTGTGTTGTTAAAATACCAAAGTGGCCTTTTAATAAATTTGATACAGCACTTAGAACATTAGGAACTCAGATGAAAGCAACCGGTGAAGTAATGTCTATTGACAGAACTTTCCACAATGCACTTTTAAAAGCAGTTACCTCATTAGAAGGAAAGATAGTAGGACTTAGACTTGAATATCTTGAAGCCTTTACGAGAGATGAACTTATAGAAAAAATAAAAAAGCAAGATGATGAAAGAATATTTGCTATTGCTGAGGCTATTAGAAAAGGTATCACATTAGAAGAACTTCATAATATAACAAAGATAGATTATTGGTTCTTAAACAGCATTAAGTCTATAATTGATATGGAAGTGCAGATTAGAGAAAATCCTTCAGATGAAAATATTATAGAAGCTAAGAAAATGGGTTTCACAGTAAAGGAAATCAGCAGAATAGCTGAAAAAGATGAAGATTACATAAGAGAAATACTAAAAGAAAACAATATAACACCTGTATATAAGATGGTAGATACTTGTAGTGGAGAGTTTGAAGCTGATACCCCTTATTATTACTCCTGCTATGAAGAAGAAGACGAAGATGAAGTTTATGATGATAAAAAGATAATTGTTTTGGGTTCAGGACCAATAAGAATAGGGCAAGGTATTGAATTTGATTATTGCTGTGTACATGGGGTTTGGGGCATAAAGGAAGCTGGCTATAAGTCTATAATAATAAATAACAATCCTGAAACTGTAAGCACAGATTTTGATACAGCAGATAAACTGTATTTTGAATCTTTATACATAGATAATGTTTTAGATATAATTGAAAAGGAAAAGCCATATGGAGTGATTGTTCAGTTTGGAGGACAGACTGCAATTAATCTTGCTGGGATGCTAAGTAAGAAAAATGTAAATATACTTGGTACTTCCTTTGAATCAATAGATCTTGCAGAAGACAGAGAAAAGTTTAGTAAGCTTCTAAAAGACATAGAAATACCGCTGCCAGAAGGAGTTTCAGTTACAAATATGGCTCAGGCTTATAAAGCAATTGAAATATTAGGATATCCCGTAATAGTAAGACCTTCTTATGTAATAGGTGGTAGGGCAATGCAAGTTGTACATGATGATGCTACACTAGAAAAGTATATGAAGGAAGCTGTAAATCTTTCAAAGGAATATCCGGTTCTTATTGACAGATATATTAGAGGAACGGAAATTGAAGTAGATGCTATTTCAGATGGGGAAGACGTATTAATTCCAGGAATAATGGAACATGTGGAGAGAACAGGAGTACATTCAGGAGATAGTATAACTATGTATCCTACAAGAACTCTTTCAAAAGAAGTGCTTGAGACTCTTGAGAAGCATACAAAAAAAATAGCAAAGGCATTAAATGTAAAAGGGCTTTTCAATATTCAATATGTATATGATGGGAAAGAAGTTTATGTAATTGAAGTAAATCCAAGAGCATCAAGAACAGTACCAATACTAAGCAAAGTCACTGGAGTTCAGATGGTAAAATATGCAGTGGATGTAATGCTTGGAAGTAGGGTGGAGGATTTTGGTTATGGCACAGGAATTATTAAAGATAACAAATTGTGTGCAGTTAAAATACCGGTATTCTCTAATGAAAAGCTTGTGGATGTAGATACTTATCTTGGACCAGAAATGAAATCAACTGGAGAAGTTCTTGGTGTTGGTAAAGATTTTCCTTCAGCAATCTATAAAGGATTTTGTGCAGCAAATTATGTAGTGCCTACGAAGGGAAATATATATGTATCCTTAAAAGATTTGGATAAAGAGGAAGGTATTGAAACCATAAAGAAATACATAGATTTTGGCTTCAATATCTATGCATCTTCTGAAACAGGAGAATATTTAAAAAACAATGGTTTTGATTGTGGAATATTAGAAATTCAAGATGTAATCAATAGTTTAGGAGACGGAAAGATTACATTCATAATAAACTCACCTACAAAGGGAAATAAACTAGAAACTGTAGGATTTAAGCTGAGAAGAAAAGCTGCAGAACATAGAATACCTGTGTTTACTTGTATAGATACAGCAAATATATTTTTGACTGCTATAGAATACAAGAGAGAAAATAATGAGGTTACTTACAGTCCAATGAGTGAGTATTTTTAAAATATAAGTCATATGAAAAAATAGCAAGGTTACAACCTGCTATTTTTTCTTTATATGCAAAATTAAACCATGAAACACACAAAATTAAATATTAAATTTTTTAACAATGAGTTATAATAAATATTGATAAATAATTTAGGGGAGGGTTTCAAGTGGGAAAGCCAAGCATTTTTAGTAGTGGATATGAGAAGAGAATGAGAAAGAGGAGAAAGCGAATTTTTATTATTGTTACCTCTAGTATTATTGTTGCTGCCATAGTGGTAGTGGTTTTTATGGGAAGCTTAGGTATTGCAAATAAAAAAATTGTAAGCTCTGAAAATAACAATAAGAAAAATACTAGTAGTAAAAAAACTTCTGATGTTAAGGTGAAAACTAAAAAAACTAAAAAATCTAATGAAAATGATGTAAAAGCAATAGTTACATCAAATTTTATTATTAATATGCCAAGTGGTAAACAAGCTAAGGTTATTTATGATAATACTAGCACGGGAAAGGTTATTAAAAGTGTTGACAATAGTGATCCGGATTTGGATTATAATATAAATCCATCAGGTTCGGCTGTAGTGCTAGTTCAGAAAAGTACTCAAGATATTGTACTTGCTAATGCTGATGCAACGTCTAGTAATATAACAAATGCAAACTACACATCTACTACTGGGACGGTATTTAGCAAGGCTACAGTGTTAAAAGCTAATCCAGGCTACATATGGTGTACAGCACCTAAGTTTATAGATGATACAAACATAGCTTATATAAGTCAGTTGCCGTGGTTACAAAAAACAAATAAGTACATTTGGAAATATAATACACAAAATAAAACTACAGTAAATACAAATATTACTGGGCAAAATGTTCAAATTAATAGTATTACTCCAAAAGGATTAGAAATTATAACTGATAATTCCACTCAATATCTTAAGGGTGATGGTTCTGTAACAAAATAAGAAAATAGAGATACTAATTATGGAGGGAAAATATGGATATCGGGTTATCATCTGCAGTATTTTATCCCAATGTTGAAACAGAGGATAGTATAGAATTAATTTCAAGTCTTCATTTTGAATGTGCAGAAATTTTATTAAACAGTCCTATGGAATTTGAAGAAAATTTTATAGAGGAATTAAAAGAAAAAAAAGATAAGTGTGGTTTGAAAATAAATAGTGTCCATAGTTTTTCGCCTCTATATGAGCCATATCTCTTTGATACATATAAGCGAAGAAGAAATGATATGCTTAGTTATTATAAAAAAGTTTGCAGAGCCGCAAGCATTTTAGGAGCAGAATGCTATACTTTTCATGGAATGAGATTGGATAATATAAGCCAAGTAGATTTCAAATTAAATTATGACATATATAATACACTAACATATATTGCAGGAGAAAATGGAATAAAATTGGCACAAGAAAATGTTTCATGGTGCATGTCTAGTAGTGTTGAATATCTAAATAGAATCAAGGAAAACACAAAATATCCACTATATTTTACTTTTGATATAAAGCAGGCTTATAAATCGCGAATACATCCATTTGAGTATTTGGACATAATGGGGGATAAGCTTGTTAATTTTCACGTAAATGATAGAGATGATAAGAATGTTTGCTTACTTCCAGGAAGAGGGAATGTTGATTTTCAATCTATTTTTGAAAAAATAAAATCACAAAATTACTTAGGGAATGTTATAATAGAAGTATATGAAAACAATTACAATTCATATACAGAATTACAGAAAGCTAAGAAATTTCTTGCTGATTTTATATAGTAAGCAATATATTACTTGTAAGCTGTGAAATATATTACGAATAATAAAGGATTACTTTGTAAATTAGTATAAAATTTTTCAATTAAAAAAATTATAATTGTAACTATAAGCTTTTTTGTTATATAATATATAAAAGATTTATAGCTATTTTGCTTAGTATTAGTATTTGTAAATGCATTAGAATATGATATAATATTAAAGTTAATAAGCTTTCACTTGATTAGGAGGAATTTACGTATGAATACAAAATTAGAAAAATTAGAAAATAATGTCGTTAAATTTGAGATAACAGTAGAGGCAAAAAAATTTAGCGAAGCGGTTCAAAAAGCATATAAGAAAAATAGTAACAAATTTAACGTACCAGGATTTAGAAAGGGTAAGGCACCTTTATCTATAATAAAAAAATACTATGGAGAAGGAGTGTTTTATGAAGATGCTGTAAACTTCTGTTGTGACGATACATATCCAGTAGCTATAGAAGAAAATGATATAAAACCTGTTGATTATCCTGAAATTAATATTGTAGAAGTTGGAGAAGGTAAAGATTTTGTATACACAGCTACAGTAACAGTAACTCCAGAAGTAGAACTTGGAGATTACAAGGGTTTAGAAGTTGAAAAGGTTCAATATCCAGTTACAGACGAAGATATTCAAAATGAATTAAAATCAATGCAACAAAAAAATGCAAGAATAGAAACAAAAGAAGAAGATGGTACAGTTGAAAATACAAATGTTGCTGTTATTGACTTTGCAGGGTTTGTAGATGGAACTCCTTTTGAAGGTGGAGAAGGAACTGATTACTCTTTAGAAATAGGAAGCGGTACTTTCATAGATAACTTTGAAGAACAACTTATAGGACTTAAGAAGGGTGAAACAAAAGATGTTGAAGTAACTTTTCCAGAGGAATATGGCAAGGAAGAATTAAATGGTAAGAAAGCTACATTTAATGTTACAATTAAAGAAATAAAAATTAAAGAATTACCTGCAATTGATGATGAATTCGCAAAGGAAGTTTCTGAATTTGATACTTTAGAAGAACTTAGAAATGACTTAAAGGGTAAATTCCAAGAAAACAATAGTGCAAGAGAAAAATCTGAATTCGAAGATGCTGTTATAGCTATTGTATGTGATAATGCAAAAGTAGATATACCGGAAGTAATGGTTAAAAATGAAGTTGATCAAATGATTAAAGAACTAGAAACAAGACTAAGTTACCAAGGATTAGATTTAAAATCTTACTATGAATTTACAAATAGTTCAGAAGAAAAAGTTAAAGATTACATGAAAGAAACAGCTGAGAAAAGAGTAAAGACAAAACTTGTACTTGAAGAGATTGTTAAAGTTGAAAAGGTTGAGGTAACAGAAGAAGAATTATTAAGCAAAGCAACTGAATTAGCTAAGCAATATTCAAATAAAGATGTTGAAAAAATGGCTAAATTATTATTAGGTGCTCAAAAAGGCATTTTAGAGCATGATGCTAAAAATGAAAAAGTTATAGATTTACTAGTTAGTAGCAGTAAAGCTATTGACAAATAAAAAAATAAAAATATATTGATTATTTGTTGTGTTATGTTAGCATAATATAAAGAGGTTAGATTTTCATATATTTTATATTGATTTTAACAGACATAGAGATATAGGAGGGATTTTTTATGAGTTTGGTACCTATGGTAGTAGAACAGACTAACAAGGGAGAAAGGTCTTATGATATTTATTCTAGACTTTTAAAAGACAGAATAGTTTTTTTGGGTGAAGAAGTAAATGATGTGACAGCGAGCCTAGTTATAGCTCAGCTATTGTTTTTAGAAAGTGAAGACCCAGATAAGGATATTTATCTATACATAAACAGCCCAGGTGGGTCAATAACTGCTGGTATGGGTATTTATGATACAATGCAATATATAAAACCAGATGTATCAACTATTTGTGTTGGAATGGCAGCATCAATGGGAGCATTTTTATTATGTGCAGGTGCAAAAGGAAAGAGATTCGCACTTCCAAATAGTGAAATTATGATCCATCAGCCACTTGGAGGATTCCAAGGTCAAGCAACAGATATAGGAATACATGCTGACAGAATACTCAAAACAAAAAAGAAATTAAATAAAATTTTGAGTGAAAGAACTGGTCAGCCATTAGAAACTATTGAAAAAGATACAGAGAGAGATAATTTTTTAGATGCAGAAGATGCTAAGGCTTATGGATTAATAGATGAAGTGTTCATAACAAAAAAGAAATAACCTTTAAGTGAGGTGCGAAAATGGCAAAATTTGACGATAAGAAACAATTGAGATGTTCTTTTTGTGGCAAAAGTCAAGATCAGGTTAGAAGGCTCATTGCTGGACCTGGAGTTTACATTTGCGATGAATGTATAGAATTATGTTCTGAAATTATAGCTGATGAGTTTGAAGACAATTCTTCAGTAGAAGTAGGTTCACTTCCAAAGCCAACTGAGATAAAGAATTATTTAGATCAGTATGTTATTGGTCAAGATGAGGCTAAGAAATCATTGGCTGTTGCTGTATATAATCATTACAAAAGAATTAATTCAAATGTGAATAGTGAAGAGGTTGAATTACAAAAAAGTAATATACTTTTATTAGGACCAACAGGATCAGGAAAAACACTTTTAGCTCAGACTTTAGCAAAATTTTTAAATGTACCTTTTGCTATAGCGGATGCAACTACTTTGACAGAAGCTGGATACGTTGGAGAAGATGTAGAAAATATTTTGCTTAAGCTTATTCAAAATGCTGACTATGACGTTGAGAGAGCAGAAAAAGGTATTATCTACATTGATGAAATTGATAAAATAGCTAGAAAATCAGAAAATCCATCAATTACAAGAGATGTTTCTGGCGAAGGAGTACAGCAGGCACTTTTAAAAATTCTTGAAGGAACAGTAGCTTCAGTACCACCTCAAGGAGGTAGAAAGCACCCTCACCAAGAATTTATTCAAATAAATACTACAAATATTTTGTTTGTTTGCGGTGGAGCTTTTGATGGAATTGATAAAATAATTGAAAATAGAACTAGAAGAAGTTCACTGGGATTTGGTGCAGAGATTCAGTCAAAGAAAGAAAAAGATATAGGTGTACTTTTGAAAGAAATTATGCCAGGAGATTTACTTAAATTTGGACTAATACCTGAATTTGTAGGAAGATTACCGATTCTTGTAACATTAGATGCACTTGATGAGGGCGCATTAGTAGAAATATTAAGTAAACCTAAAAATGCATTAGTAAAACAATATAAAAAATTGTTTAAAATGGATAATGTAGATTTGGACTTTGATGAAGAAGCACTTATTGCTATAGCCAAAGAAGCTATAACAAGAAATACAGGAGCAAGAGGTTTAAGAGCAATTATAGAAGACATGATGAAAGATATTATGTTTGATATACCATCTAGGAAGGATGTTAAGAAAGTATCAGTAAATGAAAATACGCTGAAGACTAAGAAACCAGAAATTGAATTAACTGAAGGTACAGAACAACTTCCTGAACCATCAAATAAAACAGAAGATATAAAGAAAAAGAAAAAGGGATCAGAAACTGCATAGTTATTTTTTGAATATGCCTTAATATATTAAAGAATGTATCTAAATACCTAAAAGTATTTGGATACATTCTTTTTTGTGGAATATATTACTATAGAAATGTAAATACTAAAAGTAAACATATATTTGAAGGGAGAAGGACATAAGGTATGACAGTAATACTTTTAGTAGTAGAATTATTTTTCACAGTGGTTATGGGTATCTACTTTTTCACGCTCTTGAAGGGACAGCAATCTTCTAAAATTGTTATAGATAAAGAGAATAAAAAAGAAATGGATAATTTAAATCATTTGAGGAGTGTTAGTTTAACAATGCCTTTAACTGAAAAAAGTAGACCCAAGGATTTTGATGAAATAATTGGTCAAGAAAGGGGAATCAAAGCTTTAAAGGCAGCAATATGTGGTCCTAATCCACAAAATGTAATAATTTATGGACCACCAGGGGTAGGGAAAACTGCTGCTGCAAGGCTTGTACTAGAATATGCAAAAAAAATATCTTATTCACCATTTAAAAATGAAGCTAAATTCATAGAAATTGATGCAACTACAGTTAGGTTTGATGATAGAGGTATTGCAGATCCACTTATTGGTTCAGTTCATGACCCTATATATCAAGGAGCAGGCTCCCTTGGAATAGCAGGGATACCACAACCCAAATTAGGTGCTGTAACAAAGGCTCATGGAGGAATACTATTTATAGATGAAATTGGAGAATTACACCCTACTGAAATGAATAAATTACTAAAAGTTTTGGAGGATAGAAGAGTATTTCTGGACAGTGCATATTATAATTCCAGTGATAATAAAATTCCAACATACATAAAAGAGATATTTGAAAATGGCTTACCTGCAGATTTTAGACTTATTGGTGCAACAACAAGGAGTCCAGAAGAAATATGTCCAGCACTAAGATCACGATGTGTAGAAATATTTTTCAAACCACTACTTGCAGAAGAACTAAAGAAAATAGCTTTAAATTCAGTGGAAAAAGTTGGAACAAAAATAGAAAAAGAGGCACTAGAAATGGTGTCGGAATACTCAAACAATGGAAGGGATGCAGTTAATCTAATCCAATTGGCTTATGGAATAGTATTAAATGAGGAAAAAGAAAAAATTAGTTTGGAGGATATTGAATGGGTTGTTGAGAATGGACAGTATTCTCCTAAAATTGAAAAGAAAATAAATGAAATGGCACAAATTGGATATGTAAATGGACTCGCAATTTATGGAGCAAATATTGGTGCTGTTATGGAAATAGAAGCAAGTGCCATTAAGATTAAGAATAACAATGGATGTCTTAAGATAACTGGCATTGTAGAAGAAGAGGAAATTGAAAACGGAAGAAATAAAATGATTAGGAAGAGTACTGCTAGATGTTCCGTAGAAAATGTAGTAACTATGCTTGAACGAAAATTTAATATACATTGCAATGAATACGATGTTCATGTAAATTTTCCTGGAGGAATGCCAGTGGATGGACCCTCAGCAGGAATAAGTGTGGCTACAGCTATATATAGTGCAATTAAAGAAATGTATGTAGATAACAGAGTAGCAATGACAGGGGAAATTTCTTTATATGGAAAAGTAAAACCTGTGGGTGGCGTAAATGCAAAGATAGCAGCTGCAATAAAAGCTGGAGCAAAAACAATAATAATTCCAAAGGAAAATTGGCAGGACAAATTTAGTAGAATAAAAGGAGTAAGAATAGTTCCAGTAAGTAAAATTAATGAAGTTTTTGAATTAGCATTTACGGAGGAACCACAAAATAGTAATATAGTACTTGAAACTAAGGGTGAGGTTCTCTTAGCAAAAACTAGGTAAAAAATAAAATTGAAAAAAAATTGTTTTAAATGTATAATATATAAGACTATCTAAACATTTAGTATAGCAATTGAAAGTGAGGGGAGAAAAATGAGCAATGATATTAAAGTTCTTCCTCTAATCCCACTGAGAGGTATAATTATATTTCCTTATATGGTAATGCATTTTGATGTTGGAAGAGAGAAATCAATTCTTGCGTTAGAGGATGCAATGATTAATAAGCAGGAGATATTCTTAGCTGCACAAATGGAAGCAAAGATTGAATCACCAGATGAGAGTAACATATATTCCATAGGGACAATATGTACAATTAAGCAAATGCTAAAATTGCCTGGGGATACAGTAAGAGTATTAGTAGAAGGAAAGAAAAGGGCTAAGATTAATGTATATGTTGAAAAAGAACCATTTATGAAGGTTGAAATAGAAGAAGTAGAGGAATATAAGTCTTTAGATGACAATAAGTGCGTTGCACTAACTAGACTTGTAAATGAAAGTTTTAATTCTTATATAAAACTTTCCAGTGGTTTACCTAGTGATGAGCCAATTTCTTTAGCTGATATTGATGATGATTTAGGAAGATTTGCTGATACGATATGTTCTTATCTAATTGTGAAACAAGAAAAAAAACAAGAGATATTAGAAGCAATAGATACTACAAAAAGACTAGAAATCATCTTAGAAGTTTTACGCAGCGAGATTGAAATACTTGAAGTGGAAAAAGAAATTGGAAATAAGGTTAGAGAAAAAATAGATAAAGGTCAAAAAGACTATTACCTCAGGGAACAAATAAAAGTTATTCAAGAAGAACTTGGTGAAGAAGAGGATGACAAAAAGGAACAAAAGAAATATAAAAGTAAAATAAATCGAGCAAAATTACCTAAAGAGGTAAAGGCTAAGGCCATGCATGAACTAGATAAGCTTAAAAATGCGGGTAGTTTTTCATCAGAAGGTGGAATTATTAGAAGTTATCTTGATTGGGTTTTGGATCTACCTTGGAATATCAAAACTGAGGATCACATTGACATAAAAAAATCGAGAGACATACTAAATGAAGAGCATTATGGAATTGAAGAAGTAAAAGATAGAATAATTGAATATCTTGCAGTAAAAGAAATGAGTAATTCTATTAAAGGACCAATTTTATGTCTTGTTGGACCACCTGGAGTTGGTAAAACTTCTATAGCAAAATCTATAGCACATGCTATAAATAGAAACTTCGTAAGAATGTCATTAGGTGGAGTTAGTGATGAAGCTGATATAAGAGGGCATAG
>Ga0255360_1000151_pt1 | contig 19853 bp, 51 predicted proteins | sample GFST50metaG_FD_186004 | JGI IMG/M metagenome (GOLD analysis project Ga0255360, IMG submission 186004) | Peat soil microbial communities from Stordalen Mire, Sweden - G.F.S.T50 | ecosystem: Environmental > Terrestrial > Soil > Wetlands > Peat | place: Sweden: Norrbotten County, Stordalen Mire... | reverse complement strand
CTATCTTATGCTCTGCAACTACCTCAGGAGATACAATAGGCTTCTTGTACATCAACCTTCCACTTTCTGGATCCTTGACATATGGATAGCAGTTATCACAAAGTCGAGCTCCATTCATATTATGAAAATGGCCTGCAACGAGCTTTTCAGGGCATCGTGCACATTTACCAAGTTTCTTAGGCATGTCTTTTACTTCCCTCATTGTGCATCTTTGTTATCTTAGACCAATCCTTACTGCTTGCAGCGTACTGGACATCCTGTTGCGTAAATAGTACACCGTGCTTACACTTGAATGACTTACTGTTATTGTTCGCAAGGCGTATGGTACAATCAATTTCCATTGATAACAAAGCACCAAGTAGATTAACTTCATTCCAATCCTGATACACTACCATACTCCTTATATGGCTGGATATGGTGTGGAGTCCATATCCAGCCTAGGGCAACAACAAGCTTGCAGGCTTACTGTTTTCCCTATCTCTGTAGCCAAGAAATTTGATACCCTCATACCTATCTCTTCGCTACAGAGTAAAGAAAACAATGACAGATGTTTACTTAGGTACGCCAATTCTGAACACTTTGGTTCCACAATCCGGGCAAGTACCACGGACTGCCGGCCGATTGTTTTTCATCAAATACGCTTCCGGGTCTTTGATGTCAACCATTTTCTTGTCTTTCACGCAATAACCTTGAATAGCCATTTCAGTTTTTCCTCCTTTTTTAGATTATGAGATATTGTTCCAATAGAATAAAAGAAACACCATCGATAACAGATTTTCCGTATTGTTGCATACCAGCCTTTTGCTCATGAAAAAGAGCGCGTGTGTTTCCTTCTGATACCTTCGTGTAGACGCGCTTTATACCTGATATTCTACACGTTTCGATAAGGAATTTAAGGGCAGCAGTTCCATAACCTTTGCCCCAATACGGCTTATTATTGATTGATACTCCAAGTTCTGCCTCGGATTTAGTATAGTCTATGTTGTAGATCATAGCAACACCAAGATAGGTATCATGCTCATCAAGAATAGAGTATGGTTTATTCTGACCTACTTGGCCAACCCATGGATCAAGTGTTTTTAGCTCAGGATACTTATCTCTGAACTTCAAGTCTTCCATGCTATCGAACATTCTACGACCGACCATCTTCATAAATATTCCTCTGCCGAGAGCAACAAATCTTTCGAATTGACTTGTTGCTCCCAGTAAAATAATATTCTTAATCTACCTGCTTACCCGTTTTAATATCCCTAAGGCTGAATATTCTAGGTCTGCTTGTTTATTTTCCCTGTTTTTTTGCTGCGGCGGCTTTCTTTGCAGCTTCGAGAGCAGCAGCTGCGGTAGCGTCATCAACCGCTTTCTTTTCTGCAGCAGCTTTTTCAGCCGCAATCTTGGCATTGGTTTCGTCGACGATCTTTTTGTTGGTGGCGTCAGATGCATCCCAGGTTTTCTGCGCTTCTGCACCTTCAAGCCTCTTGAACCGGTCTGGTGCCTTGGAAGAGATTTTATAATACCCGAAGTGATCAGCGGGATCCACTCCGAATTCACCGGCGAGCGCTTTGCTAACGGCCGCGAGAGAGGGATACGTAATGTTAGTTTTGGTATCAAGAATTGCTACGCGCTGCGCATGCTGGCTTCCAAATAGGCGTTTCTTCTGGACGGTACCGGCTTTTACTGATTCGACTACTTTACCTTGATTGCTTACGATGTCGATGAGCTTACCCATTGCTTCTTCGAGAGTCGCGTTCTGTTTTTCCATCGCCGCTAATCTCGCGCTGAGGTCGTTAGGGTTTCCAGTTGTCATTGTTCAAATTCTCCTTTAATATCAATGAGTAAGCAGGTAGAACCTTAGGCTAACATGAGTTTTGGTAGAGATTTAATATCGACCTTTATATAGATATTATATAACAAATTTTGAATTTTGTAAATAGCCCTTATGAAAATATATTTACGCATATCATAATATACTCTTGATTCAATGACTAATCTACTCTCCTTGACATCAACGATATTAAACTGATGATTGTCATGATGTGCTTATGATTTTTATTTACTTTATGTCAACGTATTCTGCTATGATTGCAAGTACATGATCGTAATCTTCAGCATTAAGACAACGACTAGACATTAGAGCTGCGTTTTCTTTCTGGCCGGCATGTCGAAGGCATTCTTTTGCTGTGCCAATGACGTTGTAGACATTGCCATCTCGGCCAGATAGTTTACAAATGGGTTTAGGTTGATTTGCTACCATGATGTTACTCCTTCTTAAATTCAGAACAGTAGTGTCGCTTTGTGCTGCTTAGGAAATTACCAACTAGATTGCAAGCATCTTTCCACTTGCACTGCTTGCAGGATTTTGTCTGAAACAGATGATAATATTCATTAGCTTTCTTGTCATAAATCCAGAAAAATCCTTTTGGCTTTTCTAGCCTCCATTTAGGATAGTCTGCTCTGTTCATAGTCTAGTTCTCCTTAAATGGAAATACTTGTGTTTTTAGGTCATATTGTGTACCAAGACGCTGATATATGTCTCGTCTGACAACCTTTGAGAATGTTGTGATGATGACAGTATTTATGTCATCAAGTAATTCAGGTCTTTCAGCGTCGGTAACATAGTCCTCATCCTCGGTGTCTTCACGTATTATGTCATCTTCGTCCTTAGTAACTTCGAAGAATGTTGGATTTTCAGAGATTGATTGTACTAGCACGAATAGAGCATGTTTCTCTTCGCATTTGAGTGCCTCAGTCTCTGAGCCATAGAGTTTGCCACAGGTTGAGCACCGCCATAGTGTTTCAGCTTTTGCCAATTTTCTTCCTTCCTTTTAGCTTTATTACCGTTAGTGGTCCTGGATGATAATCTGTATCTCGCCTACGCCATTTGTCATTGTCAAGAAGCTTCTGTGCTTCTTCTTGTGTGTGATAGTAGTCATAGCTTAGTCTACTAATTGGACCACAGTAGTCACATACTTGCCCAATGTAGTAACCAGCTCCTGACATACATACCTTTACTGGTGTGTCTCTACCACATCCAGAGCAGACTTTTTCGATGTTGAGTTCACCTTCTAATGCCATATTTATCTCCTTCTTATTTAGTATCTCCATTTTGATGGTACTTCTTCTGGTTATTCATGAACCAGTTAATTGTACAAGCAGCAGAGCAAAAGTCTACTCTTGTTTCTGCTGGTATCTCTCGTCTTGCAGATTTAATCTTGACAATAATCTTGACGGACTGTTTACTTGTATATTCGTCAAGTGTTTTGAGTTCACAGTTGCAGTTATCACAAAATTGCTTATGCATGTCAAACCTCCGTCTTTATCCATTCTAATTGTTCCTTATCACCATCTTCATCGATATGGTAAAGATATACTGAACCGAAATTGCCGTCCTGTTTAATCTGCCTTGATAGCAGTATCTTACCTTTACAGTGCGGGCACTCATAAGTGTCTTCCATTATGTCGGATACAGCCATTTTAGTCCTCCTCGAAATAGATTACTACAAGAGTATAGGTGTACGGTGTATAGGCATTGCTGAAGTACAGGAACTTATCTATGATGTTCGTCTTATGCTTGGCTCTCTTTACCCCACTTATGATAGAAGTCCGCTTTGTTCTTTGTTAACCATATTATTGCACAAGAGACAGAACAGAATTCTTTTTGTGTCTCCTCTGGTATATCTCGCCTTGAAGATTCAATGTTAACTACAATCTTAACAGACTGTTTGCTGGTATATTCATTGAGCTCTTCTAGCTCATCGTTGCAGTTATCACAGAATTCCTTAATCATATTAAACCCTCCATTTCGTTCTTAGAGCTTCTTCGGCATCAAAGAAGTCAATTCCGAAACAAAGAATATATATTGACTTCATGTGCTTTGAGATAGCAAATCCAAGAGGTAGTACCCATTGACGAACACTAACACTTACCTTAATCTTCATGTTAATCCTCTAAAGCTTTCATCTTGGCTGCAAGCAGCTCTTCTAGTGCTTCAGAGATGCCAGCAACATAGTACTCAATAGTAGTGACAAGCTCTTCTGCATCTTCTCTTGTAAATACAGGCTCGTCATTGACAGTAAACGCGTCGTCTATTAACTCATCAATAACGTTAATACCGGAATCGTCATCATAAACAAGCTGCTGTCTTACGAGGTTGTCAGCAATAGAAAGGATTGTTTCCTTACTGATTTTACGACCAGATCTAAGAGTTATTTCAGTGATCTTTGACATGTTAAACCTCCTTTACGTCAATTACAACCCATTGTTTCTTCTCATTAAGCTGAAGCCAAGCAGCACGTTGGAGTGTAATATCTCCACCATGCACTCTGTCTTCAAGGTCTTTTCTGAGAATTACTCTTATTGTTATATCTAATTCCATACTGTTAACTCCTAAAATAGACTACAATAAGTCGATACTTGAATCCAAAGCAAGTATTGCCGTCATAGCAGAGCTGTTTATCTATGATATTACAGCGTTTCTTATGCTCTTTGAAGACACGGTCTGAATCCCACTGGTAGAATTTACGGTAGCAATCCGCAGCTGATTCACCAGTGAAATCGAGGCTTTCTACATCATCTAAATCCATTGTTATTTCTCCTTACGACATTTTGATGTCGTTCCTATTTTATCTATTGACTAAGTAACTAGCTAACCAGCCTATTCCAAAGCTTATGACAAATATTCCAAGACCAACAAGTATATAGGTTAATACCATGTTAACTCTCCTTATGGTATCTGTGTACCGTTCCTAATAAATGACTTTCTTAGATACCAACGATAATTATAGATTTCAAGCGCAATTGTCCTAGCTTCTGGACAGTCTGAATCTAGTGCAAGAAGGTTATGTCCGTCATCATCACCGGCTCCAATTTGGAATGGATACATGACGCAGACTGCTGGTCGTTCACTATAGATCTTACACTTCCCATCAGAGTTTAAGAACCCACACGGTACTTTAATCTGCAAAGTACCACTACGCCGTATGAAGTTTTCATTACCATACTTTCTTGCTAAGATATTACCTTCTGCCGGCATACACTCGATAGGATTACCACATGGATTGGTCGTGCAGCACTTGGTACAACCATTGCAATGTACTCTAGAGACAAGCAAATTGAGTTGATTAAGAAATTCCATACCGGGAGCAACTATGATTGGTAATGGAATTACCTTTTTCTTTTGAAGAGCATCGTCAATGATGAACTTCACGCGAGAGTTAAATACATCGAATGGTAAATCCCAATCAACTTCCCATTGTTCAGACTCACTCCCCATTATTTTAGCCCCAAGAATTTCTTAAAGACTGCTTTTGTTGCCTTAGCTTCTGGACCTCTCCAGTATCCAAGATTACTCAATACATAGTTGACCTGTATTTTGAGTCCTTCACCTTCCATTTCATAGTGTGTTACTGGGCTGTTAAGGGCAGCTTTAGCATATGCTTTGGCATAGTCTTTGAAGCCACTGTCATCGAGTGTTAGTACCTTTTTGAGTGCGTCCTTGAGTTCTTTTTCCAATTTCTAATTGCCTCCTGTATACTTAACCTTATTCCAATACGTGAACTCACAAGGTGTGTTTGACTTGCGTGCAATGATGTAGATGTTCTTTAACGACCACCTTATTGTACTAGCGTTAATTCTATCAGATATTATGCCTGGGTTGATTCTATAGCATCGGTCACCGAGATACTTCGTGCAAGGACAGTATATGCACATACGCATAATTGCTGGTGATTCACTAAGTAATACCACCAGCTCGTTAGAATAATGACATAGGTAACAGTCATTCATGATGGCATTATCAGCACCTTCTACCATGTAGTCTTCCTTCTTGTAGTAGTTGAGACGATCTGGAAGAGCATAGTACATTGCTTCATAAACCTGTACTGTCTTTAGTATTGCCTGCTGCATGCCGCTAAGTTCTTTTTCCAATTTACATACTCCTTGAATACCTTATTTGTTTCCAGTACTTGAAATCACAATCTACCTTTGCCAAGCTTGCTATCTTGTATGCATTTCTTAGTCCCCATTTGATTGTAGATGCATTCAGCAAGTCGCTACCAATTGCAATATTGAGCTCAAAGCACTTCTTGCCGAGATACTGTGTGCAAGGACATATCTCGCACATTTCAGAAAGCATATATCCGGACTTTTCCCAGCTGTATTGGCAAAGATAACAGTTGTTTTCAAGACGCTCTTCTTTAATATAGTGTTCCTTTTTGTAGAGAGCAGTTGCACTATCTACCTTTCCGTATGTTGACCCAAACAGGACAGTCTCTTCATATAGTATTTCGAAGAGCTTAACTGTGTCTAGGATTGCCTGTTTATTCTTCTCATGCGTTGTCTGGTATGTCACGTTCTTCCTCCTCAATTGGAGAGATATTGAGTACCTCTCCATCTTTCAGTACTGTTTCTTCCCATTTATGGTTGTTACTGCATTCATACGTGTAGTGTTCTGTAGCAGTATCAGGTATGCATTTAGTAACACCAACCTTTTTCCCACAAGTTGGACAGTAGTTCATTATTTAACCTCCTTATTGCATATTGGGCAATGCCATACTCCCCTATAAAAAACACCTTTACCGCCGCATTTAGTACACAGCGGACTATCTGTTTTAGGAACATTAGATACAATATCGGTTAGAGAATCTAATACACCCTCCAACTTCTTCATATGCATATCTGCTTTGAATAGCTGTCTTGTAAACGGGTTCAGAGCTTTCTCTACAAATACTCTTGCAACCTCGCCTGTTAGCCAATCTGTTTCTTCATTTGAACCATTACTGAAGTTAAGTATGATTTTGTCTGCTGCATTAACAGCATCTTTTACTGCTTGGCGTCGTTGAATCTCTCGACGGTCACGTTCTTCCATAGATTTAGGCATCTTATACTTTTACCTCCTGATAATATGGTCCGAAATCTATGTGGACATTCTTACCGCCTAGATTGCCTAGAAAACCCTTCCTTTTTGCCACATAGGTTGTGGATTCGACCTTTATTACAATCTCACAGCTACCAAGTGATACGTTGTTGGGAACTTCCATTGTTACTGTGAAATCCCTAGCTATTCTCCTCACGTTAATCTTACTCCTTTCCTAATTCTATGTAAAACTTCAAATAATGATGGTAACGGAACACCTAGCTCTTTAGAAATAACACGAGGTTCAATTCCTTCTTGATACTTCTTCCATATTATGGAATAATCATATTTGCGCTTTGTACTCCTTCGATGTTCTTTGTTTACTGCAAAACCATATAATGTACCCATTTTCTTTCCCCAACACTGTTTTGAGCAGTAATATCCTGTGTGCTTCATTCTGTTGCTCAACATCTGTGATTGCCTTCTGTAGAACAGTTTTCCACAAGTATCACAGATTATTGGTACACTATTGTGCTTTACTCCACACTCTCTGCATAGAGTACCTTTATTTCTACTTTGTATTTTCTTGCCACACTCGCTGCAGGTTGCATAATACTTGCGGGTAGGAAGACCAGAAGATTTCAGTATTTGCCGGACTCGCTCTCTAGAAACGCCTACTTTATCTGCAATAGTCTGGTTAGAAGCACAAGGCATACTCTTACGTAGTTCTATCACTTTATCTCTAACTGAGTCTGTTGACATACTAAACTCCGCTTTTACTTATCTGTACTTCTGTATTTTTCCCATGCTTTTGCACCAACAAACTTCTTACTTAGCTCACCATATGCATTGGCAAGTTCGTTAGTGAATTGAAATGCTGCTCTACGAACTCTCTCAATTGCAATCGGCACATCTTCTTGATTAATCTTAATGGAATACACTGATGCACGATCCATGAATGTTTCCTGTGCTGTATTAACTGCGTCACTGAAATCATCCATGCCGTATCCAACAAAGTTGAGTACTATTTCTTCAATCATATCATCGAGAATAGCATCGTAGTCTGAATCACTAATAGTAGTACCATCTTCAAGAATCATATAATATTCTTCCTTTTTACTTATTAAACCACGCTACATGTGTCCAACCTTCGAGTATAACTCCCTTTATTACATCTGATGGGTAAATCAGCTCTGGCGACATCATCATACCGTTTGCATAACGACCATGCCCATCATAGTCAACAAATAGTCCATCTTTGACGCTATCTATGAATTCCTGTAACGTCATCAAGTCACACTCATTTGGAATTGGACTTAATTGGTCATTTGCTTCACCAGATGTTTCTATGATGTCAGCGGGTAGTTCGTCCTCGTCCTGAATGTCGTTTTCTGCTTCTTCATTCTCATCTTCAGCTTCTTCAGATTCTTCGCCATCCCTCACAACTTCAAACTCTACATCAGTGTCTAGTGGTAGTAATGGTTTTGCGTCGATTTCCATTGGCTGTACATGCACCTTTATCAGATTGACAAATCTGTGTTGCTTCTTTACCAATGCTGCATTTGCGGATTCTTCTGTGTAATAGAACGTTGTAAACTTGCCCATCTTTAGCCTGTCTGGGTAATACTTGGCGAACTTGTTTGCGGCTTCAACTGAACCCATTGCCATAGTTGACTCCTCAAAGATGGAGTTGACGATGTCATCTTCGCTGAGCCACATTGAGTACAAATCGAACTCTTGCATGTTAATCTAGCTCCACACCCCAAATATCCTTAACCCAGTTTAGAATAAGAGAGTCATAACCAAGTATGCCTTCCCATAGAAGACATTTTTCAAAGACTTCTGACTTGGACATTTGTTGGATTTCACCATCTCGTGACGTGTCGTCCTCATCTTCAAGACCAATTTGCTGGCGAACACGGCTCATTACCGAATGCGAATAGTTTTCCATAGTTACTCCTTCTTTTTCTCCTCTATTATTTCAATACACTCAGCTGTTGGGTCACGCTTACAGTTACCACATTCCTCACATGGCCAATGCGGTACTTTACCACCACAATAGGACGGCACTCCATATACCTTGGGTGGTGAACAGGTCTTTGATTTATTGCAGACAACGCGCTTTATTGTAGCCATAATATGCTCCTTGTTAGATTACCAAGACTGCTTAGCTTCTGACCAAGCAGTATCCTTTTCATAGAGCTTAATATCAATTGTACCTTTCCATCTTGCACGGACTGTTACGGTAAGAGCTGGGTAATCTCCGGGCGAGTATTCAACACTGAGTGTCTTGTGTGGAGATGGCGAATTTATCCAGAACAGTGCGAATCCACCATCTGAGCGAGTAAAGTATTTGTCAGCTTCCTTTGACATACGGAAGAAGTCACCTTTTGTTTTCGCGTAGAATTCCTTGTAGTCTACCATATTTACCTCACTTTATTACTACTGATAATACTGACCTTGCAATATGCCGTACCTGAGTTTCGTAATTCTTTTCATTGAACGAAACTGCAGGATAACCAGCTGCTGTCATTACGGTAATAAATTGCTCCTTAGTAATCTCATCAGCTGAGAGTCTAACTAGAGCAATCATTTCAGCGTACTGCCGTGGTGGTATGCTTAGTTTTACCTCTGCGGACATGTTTAACCTCCTTTTTCCTTCTCATTATCAGCATCATACATGGGTTAGGAGTGCTTGCTAAGAATCGACCAACAGTAGCAATCACTTCCCGGCGCGTATTAACGATAGCCGTTTCAATTTTGGTATCTACTTTGAGTTGAACAAGATATCGTTTCATGGATTTGCTTCCTTAAGTAGTTTTACTGGTACCATAACAATAAGATTCTTTTCTGGTACATAGATGTTCCAGTCGTTGTTGGGATACTCAGCATAGTAGAGTAGGATACCCATTGTTACTTTTTCAAGATGCAGCATAGTAAATGACATACCCCAGTTGTCATCTCTATCCGGTGCACTAAGTATCGTATAAGCACCAATTGGAATATTGAGTGTTGTTCCAGCAGCGAATTCCTGCTTTGGATATACCTTGTTGTAATTGAAGTGAATTCGCTCAATGCTTTTGAGATGAGTATTGACTGACAGTGCATATTTGATAGCAGAATCATCGTTCCTTGCGTAAAAAGTCATTTCACCATCGTGTGTCTCAAATAGAGCAAGGTATACGTTTCCATCAGGTGTTGGGTATAAACCATCGACCCTTTCGTCAAAGCTGTCTTTGTTCATTAGGATTGTTTTCGCCAAATCAGATAGTGCCATACTACTCCTCCTATTACATTCCAAATATTGCTACCATAAATAAACCAATCATCATAAGTGGAACACCAATTGCAAGTCCTGATGTTGTAAACTTGGCGTATTCCGGTGCACCAAGAAACACAAGAAATATTCCAATGATTAGTAATGGTATTCTAAGAATTTTCTTCATTTCTTACCTTTATCCTTTGGTTCTTCTTTCTGACCAGACTTGTATCGTTGTGCAGGAAAATACTTTATATACCCACACATGATACAAGATTCATAGAATCCATCTTCATCGCTGTCGATGATTAAGTTACCTTTGCATCGCGGGCAACTTTTGAGCGCCCAGATTTTGCTCACTGTATGTTTATCTCTCCTTCTTTCTAAAGGAACTACTCGAATCCTCTATTCGTTTCTTTTGCTCTTCTGTTAGACCGGCGTTACCACATGCAGCACAGCAACCGAGATGGTTAGGATTACTGCTCATTACGATTGTCTTACCGCATGCAACACAAATTAGACTCATTCATGTTACCCCCTTATTCTATTAATCTTCTTAATATACCTCTAATTCACAAGAGGGGCGTCAGTTCCACGATTACGGCTGGCGCCACACGCGAAGGGAAGATTCCTAGAGTCGAATCGACTCGACCCTACGCCAGTTTCCCTTGACGTTGCCCCCTTGCTTTGATAAACGCAGCGATGTACCTTCTGGGTTAGTATACCAGCCGGTAGGAAGTGTAGTGTGAGCAAAATCAATGCAGATGTAGGTCAAAACTCTACACCCTTACTCACCAGCTGCGCGTTATCCAATTTAATTACTCCTTCTTGATATTACTCCATTCTCGATCTTCTGGTTCAAGCCAGGCAATATGTAGTGCATTGAAGATTGCAAGTTCATTCTCACCAGCAATAAGTTCTTGTGTAACAGGGTTTGTCAGACCATACTGTGAGAGCTTCAAGCCTTTTTGGTTAGCTAATACTCGACAGCCAATGTTGAAGTCTTTTGAACCGGTGAAGTGCATGATTGCAGCACCCCAAAGCTTAGAGTTAGTCAAAGTGATGTCGACTGGAACGCCACGATAACCAAAGTTCCATTTTACTTTGTCACCAGTAAGCTTCATATTGTTCATTAGCTTGTAGAATTCTTCATCAGGTCCAGCAACGACAATGTCGATGTCGTGAACGAGAGTTGCTTTTCTACGAAGCGACCCACAAACGAGGATTTTGGTAACATGGGATTTTAGCTTGACAATGATTTCGTCTGCAACAGACTGTGCAAGAGTTGATTCAACCATTTTATTCTCCTTTATTTTATGTACCCATCTCTAACCACCAACGTTGATTGATGGTTAGAGTCGACACATAACCTTACAGTACAACACAGAACCCGACATCACGGCACTTCACAGTACGATACAATACCCAACAATGTCGTTTTATGTATCCATCTTTATACATCATATAGGCTGATGTATAAAGTCGATGCATAATGCTTACCTTACTCTAATTTACCACACTTGACTTTACATTGGTTTACTTGACCATGCCCGGCTTCACATGGCAGCACAATAGCTTTTATACCTTTGTGGCAAGTGTCTTATCAATGAGTTTCCCTAGTTTTGCCAAACCAGCAACTAGATTTTCATTATCCCAATCAACTGAACCGGATTCAATCATTGTAATAACCTGATTCACATAGAACAACTGATGCATTCCGCCGGCAGTATTGTTGTATGCTACCTGTTTCTTTGTCATGTTATGACCTGACATGTGATGTGTTGTCTGTTTTAGTGGAACACTTTCGTTATCGGGTGAAGTACCGAACTTAATCTTCACAATCTCGTCAATCTTCTCCCGCGTAATATTAAGCGCTGCCGCTATTTCATCTTCATCTATACCAAGGTCATTAGATTTAGCAATACACCTCGCTTTATCCCAGGCCGACAGTCTTGCACCATGGGATGCATTCAATCGCATTGCATCAAGCCATACTTCTTTTTCAGATGGGTACGTGCGCTTGATTACCTTAATCTCTGCATCTGGGTTATCGTAGAGCTTCTCATATGCAGATACTCTATGCCAGCCATCCACGATTCTTGATGTTTTTGCATCTACGACAATCATTGGCATTTCCACGCCAGCTTTCATTGCTTCAAGTATTTCACCAACATGTACCGATTGTATCTCAGCCCGAGGATACAAATTATAGTCCTTAATTAAGGACGAGAGTTTTACCTTTACAACCTTGTCAGTCATTGAAATCTCCTTTCATATTTTATTCACTACAATGCCTTACAGTACATTACTTAACAGTGCTAGACATCACCGAGCATTTCAGAATCGTATTTTGTTAATCATACATGCGTCTCCTTATTTATACTAATTCCTTACCTTATTATACCCCACCAAACAGCACATCGTGTTACAGGACAATGCAGCACAGTATTGCTGGGTATTTCCTTACACTACCTTACGCCACCCAACTTTACTGGACACAACCGGGCAAAACACTGCATCGCCAGACATCAAGAAAAGTTGTCATAAGTGGCTGAACATCCTCTATCTTCCTCCTTTAGAATAGTTCCTTACATTACCTTACGTTACTTCACTTGACACCACGTCGCAATACAGTTCGATACGTAACCATACAGCACGTTAAGTATCACAACGTGCAAGCACAATCATTATCTATTCTTTTTGTACTTCAATGTCCTTTAATGTGAATGTACCAAACCAACCCGATTTTGCAGGTCTGTAATCAAGCAATCCTGGGAATCTGCCGGCATCTTCAATCATTGGTTTTATGTCTCCTGCTGCAAGTTTATCTGTGTCAAATTCAAAGATGCATATGCATGACCACGATGTTATTAGTGCCCTGCCGCGAGGTACTGCTGATTTTGTACCAGGAATTACAACACGACGTATGTCAAGTTCGTAATCCGTTTCTTTTAGTGGCTTATTGGTTTTAGGATTTAGCAAGGTAAATGTTGGTTCAAAGATAACTAAGGAAGCCGCTACTACATCTGCCATTGACGCCCTTTGGCCTTTAACCTTGTATCCCTTTGCAGCAATTATCAAGCACTTTCTAACTGCCTCTGCAGGTAAATACAGCTTGCCGTCTTTTAAGTATCGAGAAACTTTTCCTTGGTCTACTAGTGATAGTACTTCAACTCCACCCTTGCTGCTCTTGGTGGTTTTAGTTTTTGCGACGTTGACATCAATACCAGCCATCATAGAACCTAATGGGTTGTTCATAAGCAGACCTTTTTTGCCAACTATGGTGAATACTAATTTGTCCATATTACTCCTTTTTATTCTCTAGATTTGTAAGTACTCTAGTTTTCCCTCCTTTCTGAGCTATTCTTACTAATGTGCTCCATAGTTGGAAGTGCATGAGCGTAGCCAATTCTGCGATACAGCGGCACATGGTACGGGATTAGAAGAGGAGGTCAACCCAAAAACCACCTGCTGTATTCTCCCGGCTCATGCACTCCCAACTATAGAGCACTAACCTGCTCATAACTGCTCACCATATAGGTTGATGAGCAGTCTCAGCATGTTAGACGAATTGCATCTTCTTTGATTCTACTTGGCTTTTCAATTGCGCAACCTCTTCTTCAGTGAACAATCTCCAGCCATTTCTGTCTCTTGTTTTTACATCAGCACACTTGCCTTCACGTATCCATCTCAATAGCGATACTCTGCTTATTCCGGCTATCTTGCATGCTTCAGTAATTCTATAGTAGCTCTGATTTTCATAGATTACCATTTTTGCTTTCTGCACCTCCTTTTATCGGGCATTCTGCATTCGACTTGATGCATTCAGGGTGGATGCATCTGCCGTTTACATTCCACGAGCATTTGGCGTCTTTTCCCTCATTGTAGCGACAGACTGTCATTTTGTTTTACCCTCCATCTTTGCTATTGGACCCATATTCGACCTTTCAAACAGTGTAATTCCATCCATATGGTCAATCTCATGTTGGAGTATTGCGGAGTATATACCATGCTCCTTCATAATTACCGGTGTGAACTTAGGCTTATCACCTTCGAATTCAATTCTCAGTGCCTTGACCTTTATGATGCCGAATCTTCTCACCCAGTAGTTGCTTGCTCCATATAATATTGACGAACAGCCTTCTGAGTTTAGCGTTGCTTCATTGTATGTTCTAAGTATTATTGGGTTGGCAATGTAGATTCGGTCCTCACCATACTGCATGCACATAAGTCTATACGGGTGACCAATTTGTACAGCAGATAGTGCCCAACATCTGCGACCGGTTTTAGGATCGCCCTTTACGTGATATTCGAGGTCAGTAAGCATTTCATGCAGTGAATCAGGATAGTCCTTTCGCTCGATAGGTTCACTCTTGCCAAGAAGAATTACCCTATCATCTTCATTCTTGTATTGCAGTATATCTTTCAAACCATTCACTCCTTATACGCATATGCATTGGCAAATTTACGCACGTCGTTTTCATCAAATCTTCTGTCACCCCGGGTATTGCCCATGCGATACACTTTTAGTTGCCCATTATCGGCAAATCTGCGCAGAGTATTTGGGTGGACATTCAGAATCTCTGCGGCTTTAGCTAATGTTAGCATTGTTGTCATAATGTATTTCTCCTTTTTACTTAAGCAGTTCTTTTAGTCTATGGTCGCACATCGCAACTGCTTTCATTGCAATGTCATAGCGATCAGATGGGTCTTCATCATTGGCATGTCGTTTGAATTCATGCCATGGTGCACCTTCAGATTCGCATATTGCATCATAACGTATTGCTTGATGTTGTTCTTCAAGGTCATTCACTAGCTCTTGCCGCAGGGGGCAAAAGTTGCAATCATGTGCATCTGCGCTTCCTGGATTGTTATTTGAGTACTCACATAGGAAACAATTGAACAATACACGGTCGAGGTGATAGTACCTTACTGTCTGAAGATATGATGGAGCAACTGCTTTGCCATTCAATCCAAGGTCATACATGGCGGTTTCACTCCATTGTGCCTTTGTTGCAAGAACCGCTGCAAGTTCATCGAAAACAGGTGCATCCATATTAACACCCTTGAGGCATTTCTTGCATGTAACCTCAGATAAGTTCTTGCTCTTCTTGTCTGATAGGTCCATTCCACAATTGACCATTATTTGGTCTGTAGTACTTATATCCCAGTGGGTGACGTTTCTTCCCATTGCCGGTTTACCATTTACAATGAATCTTCCGGGAAACAACTCGTATGCTTTGTACATGTAGAACTTGTTCTGGCTAGGAAATAAGTTCTTGACCATCTGATACTGCGATGTATAGTGCAGCCCGGTGAATGTGTCAAAGACTTCTTTCTTTGCATATGCAGGATTAACTGCTGCCACCATTGTTATTTTCCTCCTTTTTATTCGGTTCTATGTGATGAGTACAGGGTTTTTCAGGGTTGTGGAAATCACAGACTTCAGCATCAGCAAGTACTGTCTTAATGGGGATAACTTGCATTACTGTTTCGGCAGGTAGTGTACCTTTATAATACTGAGATACCGCAATGTACGTTTTGTTGTCCTTGAATACGGTTGCAACGCCTTCGTATACTGCTGGTTTACTTAGTACACCATCGACCGAGATTTTGAAGCTTCCATAACAGTCCATGATGAACTTGCAGTCCTTGGGTTGGCCATTCTCAGCCATATTAGCCTCCTTTTTACTTATTCTTTAATTGGCCGATTGTACCTTTGTCTACAAAATCTTCTGTAAAGGTTAGTTGGTCACATTCGCTTGCATCTTGCACATCTCTGCGAGGATACAAGACTAATAGATAGTCATCACCGCCTATGCTGTACTTGAATTTGATGTCTTTCGGGAGCTTATTGAACTCAGGTATTTTACTCTTGACTATTGAGCAAACAGCTATCATAATTTCCCGATTGATACTGGCGATTACAGCGTACACTTCATTGTCTTGTCGTTCACCGTACTTTTTAGAGCGGTCTTCGAAAGACGGAGATACTTCAACGTATATCTCCATTGAATCATACTGTTCTACACTCATATTAACCTCCTTTAGAGCTACTTTGTCCTGTTCCACAGATATGGTGAGCGCACTGGATAGCCAATTCTGCACTATAGGAGCTCATGGTACGGCAATGGTAAGAGACGGCCAAATCAAGAAAATCCGCCTCCCTATAGTTCTACCGCCAGAGCGCTGCCCATATCTGTGGAGCCTTTCTAAGCTCATCAATGCCAACCAAATTACTCTGATTGGCATTGTCAGCTCAGACAATAGCTGTAATAGATACTTTAATATTCTCGGGATTTCCCAGTGTGTTCGCTTCGGTTTTCTTTAGATAAATATTATGACCGTCTTCGTCACCATACCGAATAGAACCGGGAGTCTCTTTGTTCTTAATCAATGTGAGTTCCATAGCTAGCTTTTAACCTCCTTTTAGTTATTTCAGGAACATCTCCAATGCTTTCACATGTTCGACCTTTTCTTTCTGGATTTCAGATAACCTTGCTTCGACCGTTGCCATACCTTCGATTGCTTTGATTGCTGAATCGTAGCTTTGTGCAAGAGTGAGGCATTCATCCATGCGTTGCTTCATAACTGCAAGCATAGACTTGAGGTCGAGTTCAGTAAGACCCGGTACTTTTGCAACATGAATTACTCTGCCAGCCTTTGGTGTTTTGTGGTCTCTCTTTATTCTACCAAGACCACCAGCTGCAGCACATGCCTTACACCTAGCAACATGATGAACAAGGTCTGCAGTAAAAACACCACAAGGTGCTGTTTTGTAAGATGGTGCTGTTGCTACCGTCAGTGCGGTAAGACCAAGGTCTTTAACAACCTTGTCTACCCAGCCGAGTTCTGAATCTGGAACTTCAAGGTAGATTTCAGTCTTGGTATTGCGTACCAGAGTTTTTGCTTTGTCCTTGAAGTCGTGGAAGCTTCGACGGATTTTGATTGGCGAACCTTTAATGCTAACCCATGCTGTTGACATTCTTTTAATGTCCTCCTTTTATTCTACAAATTCCCTTAATTTTCTGCTGCGTGTAGGATGCCGTAATTTCCTTAGTGCTAGCTGTTCAATGTGTCTAGCCCTTGATGCAGTTACGTTAAGTGCCTCACCAACTTCCCGCTGTGTTCTAGAACCACTACCATCTAGGCCATACCGAAGATTGAGTACTTTACGATCGCGCGCTGTCAAAGTAGACATGCACTTATCAATTTGCTTTCTGAGTTGATAAGCGTAAACTTCATTCTCAGCAGCTTCCATACCACCATCGCAAAGAAGTAGTGGTGTAGGTACTTCAGCAATCTTCTTTGTTTCTTGCTCGTCAAGGAATTTTGTTCTGTTTGTAAACCTACCGTTCTTAATACCCTTCATGAGATATTCAGGAAACAGGTAGTCGATTGGTTTTACAAGTAGAACAGCTATTGAAATCTTCATGTCTTCTGTCGGCAGTGTTCGCAAGTTCTCTATGTCGCCATAGTGTGCATTTGAGATACCTAGCAGTTGAGCGAACTCGTAACACTTAAAACCAAGAGCAAGTCTTTCACCGCGCAGTCGATTATTCTGTACGGTCATGTGTAACCTAAGAACTTCGTCCATATTAACCTCCTTTTGAGCTAATCTGTTTATCCGCTCATCAGTGTCCACCAATATGCTCATAACATACTGATAGACACTGTCAATGGATAAACTATTCTACTAAGCTACTACTGCTTGTGCTCTTTTCGACGCTTTCACTCTCAACAATCTCTTCAGCACCAAGAAGTTGTTGATTGGTACTACCAAGTACGTGATTGCTAGTGCAGTCTGAGCATATATGCTTGCATTCGGTGCGAAGATTACGAACTTGAACAGCACTGCCCATAGCACTGCTACGCTACCGAATAATCCGAAGATACCAGTCTTCTTAATCACCCATGCCGCGACTGGATTTTGCTCTTGACCACCATTCTTGAAGCAGAGGTACGTTGATAGCATGTCGAGACATACCCCGATTGCCATAACTATCATTGCTTCGTCCTCTGACGGATGAATACCTGTTTCCATTCCAGCAATGATTAGTGCAAGCATAGAAGCCATCATTGCTGCTGAGAATACCCAGAATTTCGTACTATTCTTCATTTTACTCCTTTGCCTTTTTCAGGCACTTACTACATAATCCAAGATTTGCGATTGTAATTGCTACAGGTTTGTGACAGTACCAGCATTCTCGTACTGCCGGACCAATCTCTGGTTTTCCGTACAGGATAAAGTTCTTCCAAGTTCTTGCCTTCGGCTTCGGTTTCATAGTAGTTCAACGTTCCCCCTTGGATATATTACTATGATTGGTTTCTTGCCCTTGGCATACCGTATTGTTGCCCAAGTACCAGACCGAAGTCTTTCAGAATTACCACCGGGGCATGCAATGAGCTTGTCGCAAGCGTCAACGATGTCATGATTGCGAACCAGATAGGGTTTTACAGGGAATGTAATCGCTGCCTTGCAGAAGGCACGTTTTGAATCGTCTACTGGCGGGTGAATTTCCACAGTGACTTGGTAGCTGTCGCAAAGTGCCGAGAACTGTGCGTCAGCACCAATACAGTCACCGTGGATTCCCTTTTCAGGTTGGAAGCGGAGCACGTACTCGTCAAGTCGGAGCATTTGCTCTTCAGTCAACCCGTGCTGGGTTCCAGTGAACCCAAGGTTAATGCCGGTCATTATAGAATCCCGAAGCGAAACAGGGCAAGTAGCACTATCAGCCCGATAATGATTACTAAATCCCTCTTCCAGCCTTTATAAGCATGGATACTCATTCGAATCCTCCTAAACCTCGCTTTATTCACTTGGGCACTACAGCACCTTAGTGCTATTTGCCCTGCATTGATTTTGTGCATTCCTTGCCCCATGATGGGCAGTCACTATCAGTGCATACAAAGGGTTTCTCTGAGACAAGCTGTCCATAAGGTCTGGTAACCAGCTTGTGGCAGGCAAAACACCAATAGCATGTACCAAGGTGAATTGTGTGCTGATGGGCACATTCTACCATAGGCATCCTCCTTATTTTACTGTATTCGCTTAGGCATAATAAGTGCCTTGCAACGAGCATAGCTTGAGTGCGCTTTGGAACTTATCGTGAGACTATGAGGGTAGCACACGAAGCTTTCCATGCGTGAAAATGAACCTTCACTTATCGAACGGAGTGCTCAGTCAACCCCCAATGTTATGCTGTGGGTAAATCGGATGATTCTTCCGATTCATCAGTGGTGGCAGGGGTGGTTACCGGTTTTTCGCCTTGAACTACTTCACGGCCATTGATAATCTTTGCGAAGCGTCCAGGGAACTGTGCATAGAGAGTGTAGATAGCGAAGTGATTGGGGGTTCCATCTTTCTTCACAGCGCCGGGAGCGAGTGCTTTTGCGGCTTTCGCCTGAGAGGCATACAGGATACCGGTTTCCAAATCGCGGACGGGTTTTCCGGTGGTATCGGCATAGCGGGGTTCTTTTTTCGCGGTGACAGCGGTAGTACCTACAGTGCTAATACCGAATTGTGCCGCAAGTCTTTCTACGCTTTCCTTGAGCAGAACTTTGCCCTCTGAGTCGTAGACGCACGCCTTCTTAAATGCCTCGGGATTCATGGTTTCAATTGTCATTGTCTTCCTCCTAAAATATTCAATAATGTATTATACCTACTACTGAGATACAGGAGGTTGACTGAGCGATTCCGTATTCGATTGTTAAGGTTCTCAGAATCCTACAAGATATTAAGAA
>Ga0255360_1000149_pt1 | contig 19928 bp, 20 predicted proteins | sample GFST50metaG_FD_186004 | JGI IMG/M metagenome (GOLD analysis project Ga0255360, IMG submission 186004) | Peat soil microbial communities from Stordalen Mire, Sweden - G.F.S.T50 | ecosystem: Environmental > Terrestrial > Soil > Wetlands > Peat | place: Sweden: Norrbotten County, Stordalen Mire... | reverse complement strand
CATCTATGTTTTCTGTAAGATACATTAAACCTCCACACTCAGCATAACATCTTGCACCATTTTCTAATGCATTTTTTATGCTTTTTAGCATAGTTTTGTTTCTGCTAAGCTCTTCAACAAAAACCTCCGGGTATCCTCCGCCAAAATATATGAAATCAAAATCACTGCAAAGTTCCCTATCTTTTAATGGACTAAAATATGTTACGTGTCCAAGCTCCTCTAAAAGTTCAAGATTTTCTCTATAATAAAAATTAAATGCCTTATCATAAGCCACCGCAATTTTTATGCCCTTGTTTTCTAGATGAAAGTCATCGCTATATTCCGTTGCAGTTATGCACATTTCCAATAATTTATTTATATCCACATTTTTTCTTATAAGTTTTCCACATGTATCTATTTTTTTATCTAAATCCTGAATTTCGCTGCTTTGAACCAGACCTAGGTGCCTGCTTTTAAGTGACAATTCTTCACATTTTGGAACATATCCAAGCACTTCTACGCTACAATACTTTTCTATTTCTATTTTTAATAGTTTATAATAACTTTCAGTTATATTATTAAGAATTATACCAGTTATATTTACATTTTCAAAATCCCTAATACCATTTATCTCAGCACATATGGTTACAGACTTTCCCTTAGGGGATAGAACTAAAATTATAGGAAGCTCTAAAACCTTTGCCACATGAGCAGTAGAGTATTCCGTGCCAGTTCCCTTGCCGTCATAAAGTCCCATTACCCCTTCTACTATTCCTACATCTCCTGTGCCTCTTGAAAAACTTGCCTTAACTCCATCCTCACCCATAAGATATAAATCTAAGTTTCTTGCTGGAACTTTTGTAATATGTTCATGAAAATCAGGATCAATATAGTCTGGACCTACCTTATAACTCTGCACTTTATATCCCATATCTTTAAGCGCTTTTAAAAGCCCAAGTGTAACGGTAGTTTTTCCTCCGCCACTTTCATTTGATGAAATAACAATACTCTTCATCCTTAATATTCGATCCCCTCTCTAGCAGCTACCCCTTTGCTAAAATAGTGTTTAACTTCTTTCATTTCTGTAACAAGGTCTGCTTTTTCAGCAATTTCTTCTGGTACATTTCTTCCTGTCAATATTAATTCTACGTTTTTAGGTTTAATATTTATAAGTTCTAACACCTGTTTTACTGAAACTAGGTTATTTGAAAGTGCACCCATGATCTCATCCATAATTAAAACATCACATTGTTTTTTTAGAAGTGCTGCATAACAAAATTTATATGCTTCTTGTATTTCTATTTTTAATTCAGCCTTTTCTTCTTCATTAAGTGTCCAAGAAAATCCCCTAGGCTTTTCAAATCTAAATATTTTAAAATATGAATCTAGTTTTTTTACACTTTTAAGTTCTCCTGTATCAGAAGTTTTTAAAAATTGAACCATATAAACAATAAGTTCATTTCCTGCTGCTCTAAAACCTTGCCCTATAGCAGCAGTAGTTTTGCCCTTACCATTGCCTGTGTATACTTGAACATAACCATTTTCTAATTTTCCCATAGCATATTTCTCCTTATACAAAGTATTACATATGAATTTTGTTATTCATAGTAGTTAGAAATTGCGACGAATAGTTAAGTTGAAAATTGAGAGTGGAAAGTTGAAAGTTAAGGATGTTTTTCTTCACTACGTTCAGAAAAACTAAAATTTATTGAAGATGCCTTAATTATAGATTTTCCGTAGTGTAACGGAGAAAAATCAACAATAACTTTCAATTTTCAATTTTCAACTTTCAACTTAACATTAGTATTAGGAATAACCTAGTAACACTTCAATCACTCTCTCATTAGCTTTCCTATCTTTTATTGCAAGCCTTATAAAGCTTTTATCAAGACCTCTAAAATTGCTTGCCTTTCTTATTATTATCCCATTTTTAAGGCAAAAATCATACATTTCATCCTCATTAACATCTTTAAGTTTGCATAGAATAAAATTTGCATTTGTTGAATATATTTTTTCAAAGCATTTAACTTTATTAAGTTCATCAAACAAAAATCTTCTTTCTTCTTTAATCCATAAAAGAGATTTTTCTATGTACGCCTTATCATTAAAAGAATATTTAGCTGCTAGCTCTGCAAAACAATTAATGTTCCAGGGGTTTTGTTTTTCCCTGATACTGTTAGCCAGTTTGCTATTTTTAGTTATACCATATCCAAATCTTACTCCTGGCATAGCAAAAAATTTTGTTATAGCTCTTATTATAAACAAGCATTCATAGCTATCTACATATTTTGTAAAGCTATGCTCTTCCTTACCTGTAAATTCAATAAATGCCTCATCTATAATAATAGTCTTCCCATTTTCTTCACAAAAGTCTAAAATTTCCTGAAATTTATTCTTATGAATTATTCCACCATTTGGGTTATTCGGATTTCCTATTATCACTGCTTCAACCTTATGGAGCTTATCCATTATATCCTTATAATCATATTCCATATGTTCAGACAGATAGGAATATTCTATTTTACACTTCCATTTTTTTGCGTCTATTTCATACTCTACAAAGGATGGAACTACTATTAATATACTTTCAAAACAACTTATAGATAAGTCTATAATTTCTGCCGCACCGTTTCCAAGTACAATTTCAGCATTTTTCACGCCAGTGTAAGCTTTTATGTTCTTTATTAGTTCTCTATATTTTATGTCTGGATACCTAACTACATTTTTTAATGCTTCCCCTATATTCTCTGAAAATCCTTTAGGTGTACCTAGTGGATTTATGTTTGAACTATAGTCTAAAAGTTCCTTTCCTTTAAAAAGTCCATCTGTGTAAACGTCGCCTCCGTGTAACATCTAAAGCAATCTCCCTTCTTCTGAAATTCTCGTATTATTTCAAGGCATAATCTTTATGCCTTTTCTCAAATTATCCTCTAATTTATATTTGTTCTCCATCAGGAGCAAGAAATACTACTCTACTTATATCTTCCCACGCATACGCAATTTGTTGAAGTTTTTTTCCTCCCCTATCTATAAGCCTCTTATCAACAATTTTACCTCTCAACTGTTTATAAAATGGTCTTGAAGGGTTATCTTGAAGTGTCCAAATAATCATAGATCTAACATCACTTTCAATAAATTTTGTTATTATTGCTTTAACAAGTAACCTGCCTATGCCTTTACGCTGAAATTCCTTTAATATATATATTGAATAAAGTTCTCTTTCAAACAAATCACTTGTTCTAACTAAACTACCAGAAGCAAAACCAACAATTTTTGAATCATCATTTTCTGCCACATACATAAATTGTGTTGTTTTCTCGTTAAATAGTTTTTCTTTCCACTCAGTTGCTTTACTTTCATATGATAAATTATTTAGATAATCTTCTGGCATAATTCCCATATAAGTAGAACGATTACTTTCAACTTGAACCCGTCCAATTGAAAGTAAATCATTCTCATTTGCTTGTCTAATTATCGTAGTCTACCACCCTCATCTTTCTTTTTTAAATTTGCCTATGGAAGTCAAATAATTTTCCCACAGTTTTTTCACTGAAATATGTTCCTTTTCCATATTTATCCCCCTTGTACACAAACTATTACACTATAGCTTAATATTGTTCATCTTTTAATTTTCCTGACCCACAATACTACTCTACAAGAATTCCTGCTCCAGTGTAACAATAGTCATAATTCCCATCTATTATAAGTTTTCCATTGGATTCCAAAATAAAATTATTCCAAACCACATGATCGTTGCTATTGGACGATGAATCTAATAGTTTGAATGTACCATCCTCATATTTGATAAGCATATAATGTAATGCTTGTGGTTGATTTCCCACACTGCAGATAATAATTCCATATTTATTACCACCTGACTTCACTTTATCAGTAACATTTATATTTTCTGTAGCTACGTTAAAACTCTCTTCAATTGGCATAAGTGGACTATTAGGCAACATACATGTATAGGCGTAAGAATTCCAACTGTTACTTAATTCATTGCACATTTTTTCTGGATTTGAATAAGTTTCCGGCATACCTATGTTGTTTGAACCTATTTGTATTTTTTTATGAATATTGGTAACAAAAGTTCTATCATTTATATATTCAGCTTTATTGGTTTCCCATAGATAATAGGCAATTGAGTATGCACCACAACTGTTACTACCTTTAGGTTGAGAAATGTATGTTTTCATAAAAGCATTGATCCCCTTTCATATATAATTCACATTAGTAAGGCATATTTCTTTTCAGATGCCTTATATTTCACTTATTTCATTAATATCGCTTTAACTGCTATAAGGAATTATAACACTGGCTTTGTATAATTTAAATATTTTTTACATTAAATTTCCTATTCAAATAGTTCGTTTACAATTGGGATAACATTGATTAGAGGTTCTTCATAAGGGTGAATTTCTTTAATAACCTTAATGGAATTTTTACAATATTCTTTTTTACACCTTATCTCCATCTTACATTCCTCACCTTGACATACTTTACCTACTTCACCATTAAAGGGATTTGATCCTTCTAAAGGTCTCCAATATCCTGTTACATTTGTTATAGAGATAACATTATCATAATTACCAATCTTACAGGCATTAATTTTATTAAGTTCATCTCTTAATTTTATTATATATTCTTTTGGAACATATATTTCTATTTTTACTTCTTTAAATTCCATAACTATAACGCTCCTCTGCAGATTTCTTTATACTCAATTTTATTAATAATTTTTTAAACAAATAAAAAAAACTGAAGTTTCAGTCCTGTTTACTTGTTTCTATCAATTTTTCACGAGAAAGTATAAGCTCTTTGAATTCTTCTAAGTCTTCTAATGTAGCTTTATTTTTTATGAAGCTTCTTGCACTGGATCTACTCTTTAAATAGCTTGAACGTTCTCTGTTCTTTTCTTCCCAATTTTTATTGTATTCAGTTTGATTGTATTTCTTCTTTACATCAGTCATTTTTTTACCCTCTAATTTTCTCTGTTATTGTGTAGTCCTTTATGAAATCAACTTCATGGAGTTTTACCATGTTGACATCCTCTATAACTATATAGTACTACACGTATTATATAAATCAATATATTTTTAATACATGCCTTATATTATTGTTTAGGTTTTTGAAATATGGTAATAATTAGAATGTGTATCGCTTTTATGATAGGACGTGCCGAAAGGTGCGTCTTTTTTAGGTTAGAAATAAAACCTAGAGTCTACTGATTAGCATTTTATTTTTGCTAAAATAGTTTAAATATAATTCCCAATATCCATCGACACGTATAATACGTATTGATATAGTATGATTGTATGGAGGATTTGAAATGAATTCAATACTTAATCAACTTGGACTTAAATAGTACTAGTAAACTAAATTTTAAATATAAATAGGAGATAATTTGATGTATAAAAATTTGTATATTTTTCCAGCTATAATTATAAAATTAGATGATAATGACTATAATGTTAAATTTCCAAACTTTCACGAAATAACAACTTACGGTGAGAGTTTAGAAGAAGCCTATATAATGGCTGAAGATGCATTAAAGTTATGTCTATTTGATATGTTTATTGATAATAAAGAAATTCAAGAACCTACAAAATTAGAAGATATAAAATTAGAATCTACCCAAACAATAATTCTAGTCAAAGTCAACTTAAAAGAAACTATAAGAAGCTATGATAATAAAGCTATTAAGAAAACATTAACTATACCATCATGGTTAAATAAAGAAGCTGAAAATGCGCACTTAAACTTTTCTAAAATACTTCAAATAGCTTTGAAAGAGCATTTAGATATGTCAGATAAAAATTTGTGATATGGATGGTAACTTAATTAAAGATATTACTGACATGCTTTTGTAAGTAAGGCATATTACTTTGCTATGGTGGCTAAACAAGCTCATTCACTATCTTTAAAATCATGTTATTTTATACAAATATACCTTTTAAATATATTTTTCAACATTACATTCCTCTCTTCAGATTATATTGTATTTTTTTGCAAATAGTTAATTATTTACATTTATCAATATATATGATATCCTAAATATTGTATTTTAACAATATGTCCTGAAAGGATTATTTTTATGAAATATTCTAAGATGATATACAATATAATAAACTATTTAATGATATATTTTCTTTCCCAAATTATATTCGGTTTAAGTGTATGTGTAATTTTTATCATAAAGTACGAGAGTTATTATAAGGTAATGAACGGAATGTATAGCTTAGCCAGTATATTAATAGGGATTGCAGATATTTTTTCACTGTTATCTTATATCTTATTTTTTAAAAAAAGAAAAGAAAATTTAATAGAAATATGTAAGTTTAAAAAAATTAAATTAAAAAGTATATTTTTTGTAGTTATATGTGCCATTTGTATAACATTTATTTCAGAGAGTATTGTTGTATTAGCACAAAACATATTTAAAATGAATTTTGAAACTTTAAAAATAATTTCATCCAGTGAATCAGATATATTATGTAAAATTAGTTTTATAATTTTAGCACCAATTTTTGAGGAAATATTATGTAGAGGTATTATATTCAATGAATTAAAAAAGAATTTAAATGTAATCTTAAGTATTATAATACAAGCACTTATATTTGCTGTACTTCATTTTAATATGGTGGAAGGAATGTATGCATTTCTTTTTGGCGTTGTAGCTGGTTTAGTTTACTTTTGGACTGGCTCTATTTTATCAGATATAATTTTGCATATTGTAGCTAATTTTTTAGCATCAATAGTTCCAACTATAATGAATCCAGTTATTATACAATATAAAAATGAAGGTGCAGCTTTATACTTTATTATTGGATTTATAATATTAATTGGTTCATTGATACTTATGTATAATGATCTAAATAAAAGAAAGAATACTCAGCTGGACTTGTAATGTTTTCCTACAAACTCTAACATTAGATTTTTCAAGCCCTAACGTCCAATTTTTTCATGCAAAAAATTTTTAAATTCCTAAGAAATGAAAAACGCCCCCTAGGTACAAAAAGGGGGGGGCGTACTGTAAAAATCTATTTTATTGGAATATAAACATCTACCTCAAAACCATTGTCAGTAAATCTTTCATCATACCTCTCAAAATCCGGTGCTGCTTCACTATCATATGGAGAAACTGAATCTGGCGAGGATATGCCAAGTTGAGTATACCCTGACTGCGGTAACCAAGTAGTGAAAAAATAATTCCACACCTGTCCTAAGCTACGTCCTACATCTTTTTTACTTTCTCCCTTAGCAGTAAAAACTGCATATTTTGATGCTGGTATTGTTTTTCCTACCATACCTTGAGGAACCTCCAAAAGACTGTTGACATCTTTACATATTATATAAGAAAATCCTCCATCCTTGTCAAAATTCATATTTACGCCTAATGTTGTACTTGGGTTAATTTGATTAGGTATATTATCTCCAACCTCTTCATTCAAGTATCTACTCCAAAGATCTTTTATGTCTTTTGAAAATTCACTGTCATCAAAAGAAGTTCTAAGCTCTATTCCTATAATCTTTATTTGTTCAATATCTATTATTTTCGGCTCCATGAAATACCCTCCTTGCAAAATTTTCAACCTCATCTGCAATATATTTATCTTTTGAAACACAATTGCATGTTTGTTATTTTTTCTATACATACTTGGAGTCACTCCAAACATTTTAGTAAAAGCTCTGGTAAAGGATTCAGGTGTTTCGTATTGATATTTGTAAGCTAAATCTATTATCTTCTCATCTGTATTCACAAGCTCATAGGCAGAAGAAACTAGCCTACGCTTTCTAATATATTCTTTTAAAGATATTCCTGTCATGAAGTGAAATACATTGTGAAAATATGAACGCGAACAAAAAGCTTTGCTTGCAACTTCACTAAGACTTATATGTTCTGTCAGGTTTACCTCTATAAAATCAATACTCTTTTGAATTCTCTCATACATATCCATTACCAATTTCTCCTACCTAAGCGCCTGTAATTATAATATCATGCGTTAAACAATGAAACTTGATATTTTGTCCTATTATTTAAACGAATGAAGATATTTCATCTCAATAATAAAGACTTATCAAAGTTAGCTACAACCTTAACAAGCCTTTTAAATGGTTACCTTATGCCAATAGTTTTCTCCAGTTCCTCTGCAATTTTACATATGGAGAAATTTACTACAGCTTATTTTCTTAGATTATATTTGTCAGCATATTCTTCTTTTGCTTTTTCTGTATATTTCAAAATGAAATCAGATTTAGCATCTGTATATCCATAATGTAGCATTTTCTATAGTTAACTTTTCTTATATGCATCTTCGCCAGTTGCACTATGGCATAATCCATCAATAGAAGTTCAATTATGAATGTTTCCATAATTCTTCTATTTTTGCTTCAACACCAACACTTATGGTAATTTATATATTTTTAACCATAACTACTAATTGTTCAGCTGTAGCACTAATTTCTTCTACACAAGCATTAACTTCTTCAGTAGTTGCTGCTTGTGATTGTGTTATCTCATTTATTTTTTGAATATTAAGAACAATATTTTCAATTGAATTATGCATATCTTTAAGGCTATTACCAATTTGGTCAACAGCAGAAGAACTACTAACAGATAATTTTCGAATTTCAATAGCTACAACGTTAAATCCAATACCAGCGTTGCCACTTCTAGCAGCCTCTATAGATGCATTTAACCCCAACAAATTGGTTTGAGATGATATGCTTTTTATAAATTCAGTAATTTTTTGTGTATTATCAGCGCTTGTCTTTATTTCCTGAGAAAGCTTCATTGTGGATTCTTGAAAATCAGCCAATTCTTGAGCAGTAGCAGTTATGCTTTCAATACTACTAACCATTTCTTTCATTGATTCTGAGAAATTTTTTATTTTTAATGCTAGTTCCAAGTCCAATTCTTCTTTAGATTTCTCACTATTAATATCTCTTATAGAACCTACAACTTTAATTGGAGCTCCTAAATTATCTCTAATTGTTTCACCTTGAGAATGAACCCAGCGATATTCTCCATTTTTAAGCTTGATTTTATATTTTACATTAAATGGAGTTTTGCCAGAAAAATCAGTCATGTGATCAGAAAAAGCTCCATAAACTCGTTGAGAATCATCAGGATGAATTCTATCACCCCAACTGCCTAAAACATTGGGAAATTCTTTTTCGTCTGAAAACCCTAATACATTACGAAAGTCCTCTGTCCATATAAATGTGTTATTTGGATTAACAGGATCTCCGCCCACAACATTCATCTCCCATAAACCAATTTTAGCGATCTTATTAGCAAAAATCAATTTTGAACTTAAATCTTCAATTTGCTTTTGTTGCAATGTACTATTATCAGTTGTTTTTTTTACTAACTCTTTATATCGTACATTAATGTCATTACCTGAATTTTGAACCAAATCCAATATTTTATTTATATTATTACAAGCTTCTTTAGAGTTACTATTTTCAAGATTGAATCTAATATTAAGGTTACCATTTTGCATTTGTTCTAACAATCTTTTAGTTTCTATAGTCAAAGCATTGTGTGTACTATTTGTATTAATTTCAGTAATTGCATTATCAGTATCTTTCCTTTTAAATATCATAAAGTCTCTCCTTAATATGTTGTTTTTTCTCTTTAAATTATTCAAGAAGTTTTGTTGTAAAATCAGATGACTTATTATATCAAGGCTACATATTATATTCAACAAGCAAAATTAGCATATTGTTACTTTTCTAGGTAACTACACTAAACAAAATAAAAAAATTCAATTAGGGATGTCCGTATTAAAAGCGAATGGTTTTGCAGAATAAGAAGCTATGCTTCTACTTGTATAAAGAATGGGTTTGACGTGATGGAATCATTTTACTACGTATTAAGATTCACATTGTGATTCAATATATTTATTATCCTTCATATCCAATAAATAGAAATGAAATATCCAATATTTACATTCCCTCTGCTATTTGAGGAATATCACTAACATAGTCTGGAAGGTTATTAAATACATCTTGTATGTTTTTTGCATCCTCTAGCATTTTCATTGTATCCATATGTGGAAATGCATGTATTCCATTGCAAAAATATATTAAACATATCCCATATAAACATAAGTTTTCTGTGGAAATACTATTCTGCCATTATAGCTATATTTATTAAATATATGAGTTAGTCCTTCAACAAAATCCATATAATTTTCATCATTTTTTAGTGGTGCATAAGAAGCAGATACGTTTCTTCCTATATATTCCTCAAGTGTCATACTTAAATTATTGAAAAATACTTCATGGTTACATATTCCTTGTTTAAAAAAATCATTATATTCATTTGGCGTTAAACTACTTCCACCAGAAAATCCTTTAAAATTTGGACATAAACGCTTATAAATCTCATAATTTTCTTTGTTTAATTCATTTTCACCATCACGACTATTCCATACAAGGACTACCTTTCCCCTCGGTTTTAAAATACGTTGAAATTCAAGCTTAGTTTTTTCTCTATCAAACCAATGAAAAGCTTGTGCAACAGTAACAACATTTACACTCTTATCAGGTAAAGTTGTATTTTCCGCACTGCCATTAATAATAGTTACATTTTTTAATTCATTACAATATTTCTTACAAGCTGTTCTCATATCATTATTAGGTTCAACTGCATATACTTTTCTCATATTCTCAGCAATCTGTTTTGTAAGTATTCCAGTACCTGCACCTACATCAGCAACTATTGTATCTTCACATCTATCTACATTTTCCCTTAATAATTCTATAAACTCCCTTGGATATGATGGACGATATTTAGTGTATACATCTGATTTATTTGAGAATTTCTCTGTATTATTCATTATATGTTCCTTTCTAATCTAATTTATTTTCGTAAACAATATCAGCTAAACTAAATCTAATAACCTTTTTTAATTGTTCAACACTTACCTCAACCTGATACCCAATTTTTCCGGCACTAAAAATGATTGTTTCAAACTTAGTTGCCGACTCATCTATTGTAGTGGTAAAACTTTTTTTCATACCAATCGGAGAACATCCACCGTGTATATATCCTGTAATATCCAATAAATCCTTAGATTTTAACATTTCAATGGATTTTTCATTAATACTATTAGCAGCTTTTTTCAAATCCAGTTCCTCTGCAACTGGAACCAGAAATACATAGTATTTCTTAGATTTTCCTATTGTTACAAGTGTTTTAAATACTTGATTTGCATTCTGATTCAAAATATTCGCCACATCAATGCCACTAATAGCATCTGTATTGACATAACTATAACTTTTATATTCTACTTTCATTTTATCTAATATTCTCATTACATTTGTTTTATATTCCATATTCCGCCACCTCTACAATTTTACATATGGACAAATTTACTATAGGTTATTTTCTTGGTCTTAGATTATATTTGTCAGCATATTCTTCTTGGGTCATTTCTTCCATTTCTTTTCCCATATATAATCCCTACCTAAATAAATTTCAATAGCATTAAATAGTCCTCTTTATTTTCAGCTATGATTTTAAATCCTAAATTCTTATACAGTCTCACTGCATAATTATCTTTTGCTACACTCAATGATGTTTGCTTGTATCTGTTTTCCTTTAAGTATTCTATCATCTTTTTCATCAAAGCTGTTCCTATCCCTTGATTTCTATATTCCTTTATCAGCGAGATAGCAAATTCAGGTGTTCTATCATCTATGTTTCCGTAGCCTTTTATTTCACCTGCCAAAATTCTAACCCATACAGCACCAATTATAATGCCTTCAACCTCTGCTACTAAACAGTAATCATCTTTATTTTTAAGAAAATTATCAATGTATACACTAATTTCAGGTACTTTGATTACCTCTCTTGGTAAAAGCTCACTTCCAACTGGTTGATATATTGCTTCATACAACATGGTTTCAAGTATATTTAGTTCTGTTTCTTTTATCTCTCTAATATTATATTTCTTTTTACTCATTTCAAATTCCTCCACACAAATTACAAAGAAAATCCTTTAGTTTTCAGATACTCCTCTGCTTTTTCATTTCTCATTCCAGTATTCTCAACAAAAAGTTCATATCGTCTTTTAACCCATTTAAAAGATCTATCTCTAATATGTGAGTCATCCTCACCTTGTATAAGTGGGATACAACTACTAAAGGAATCAAATGTTTTCAAAGCTTCAAAGCAACCTAAATCATCAATACTCTTTCCCGTAATAATTTCATATCCATCTAGCAAACGCTTTTTGAAATCAATGCCGAACCATGAATATCCCAGTACTAATGTATTTGCAATATCATATCGGCAGTCAGCTATTTTTGCTTTCTCCCAATCTAAAATATAAAGTTTGTCCTTATTCGTAAGAATGGTATTCAAAAAATGATAATCTCCATGATTGAGGCATACATTTGTAAAATCAATAGCCTTAAATCTATCACGAATTGAATGGAGAATCGGCAAATATTCTTGTTCATTAAAAAATACTATTCTATTTTCAAGCGATTCTATGTAATTTTTGAAATAAACCACTGAATTTATGTTTAAATCACATATATCTTTATCAATAGTTTTAAAGTCAATTAAATGAACATATGCAAGAGATTTACCAAACATTTTCATAGCGTTGTTGAATTTGCCTTGGTCATTTATATCTACTCTATCTAGCCTTACACCATTTATTTTCTCCATTAAAGTCAATTTTCTTTCTTCATCTGTAAAATAAACTTGGGGAACATTTATGAAATTGTTACTCTGAAAGTTCTTAAGAATAGATAATTCTTTTTTATATTTTGTTAATCCATTGTTACCTTTATAACTTTTTGAGTAATCCTTAAAAACTACTTCTTTTGAGAATTCATGCTGACTTGTGTAATATTTAAGGTTAAATATTACAATATCATTACTAAATCCATCATTAATGAACTCAAAATTTGTTATTTCCAGTTCCACTTTTTTACCAAGCTTCTTTTCAATTAGACATTTCACGTTTAAATATATACCATATTCATCCATATAAATCTCCTATATTTTATCTTTCATTAAAAGCAGAATAGTTCATATTATCATCCCTTTTAATATAATAATTGCTAAGTATATAATAACCAACAATATTTCGGAAGAGTACATAAGCACAACTGAACCTTTTATGTGCTCCTCCCTTAACTCATTTATATCATCACCAATTGTAGGTTTATATACAAGTTCTCCAAAATATCTGTTTGTGCCTCCTAGCATAATTCCCATGGCTCCTGCTGCTGCTCCTTCTGGATAAGCACAATTAGGACTCTTATGATTTTTTCTGTCCCTAATCATTATTTTTAGACTATTAAAAATGTTTCCTTTAACAACAGGTGAAACTAAACATATTAGAAGGCCTGTAACTCTTGCTGGAATTAAATTAAATAAATCGTCCACCTTTGCAGGAAAATATCCAATGTAATAAAACTTTTCATTTTTGTAGCCAAGCATGGAATCCATAGTATTAACAGCCTTGTAAAGCATGGCTAATGGTGCTCCACCTAAAATAGCAAATAGTAAGGGTGCGATTATGCCATCAGAGGTGTTTTCCGCTACCGTCTCCACATCTGCCCTTATTATCTCATGTTCGTTAAGTTCTTTGGTATCTCTTCCTACTATGTATGATAACTTTAGTCTGGCATCTTCAATATCATTATTTTTGAGTGCTACATGCACTTTCATAGCTTCCTTATGTAAACTTCTAGCCGCAAGTGTTGTCCAAATAATTATTATATTTATAACGTGGTGAAGAATTACAAATCTGTTTGTAACCTTCAGTATTAAGAATGGAATTAAAAAGCTTACACTGCAAACTAATAGCACTATAATAGCTCCACATATTCTTAACCCTTTATTGCTATTAGAAATTTTCCTTGCCCTTTTTTCTAGAGATTTTATAAGCTTTCCAATATAAATTACAGGATGTGGAAACCAATAAGGATCTCCTATTAAAAAATCTATAATTACTGCTGACACTATATCTATCATTTTTTCATACCCATCATTTTATATATTTCATCTATATCAATAGACGCTCTAACTATATCCGCTAGCTTATCTAATTCCTTTTCTCTTTTATGTTCATAGTTTTCTGAGACTTTCATTTTCATACCTTTTTTATTTCTCAGGTAATTTACAATGTACTCCCTAAAAGCAATACTATCAAATATTCCATGAATATAAGTTCCCATTACGTTCCCACTCATATTTATAGCTCCATCTGCATACTGTACTTTCTCTCCATTTTTCTCGCTTATAGAAAAAAGTGGCACAGAGTTTTTATTACAAGCTGAACTTCCCATATGTATTTCATATCCATATATTTTTCTATTATTATCACTTACTAGATATTTGCTAATCTCTGATAATACTCTATTTGAAGCTATATTGGCACTAACTCTTGTGGTAACCTTCTCCTTTTCAAAAGTTGTATCCACATCTAGTAACCCTATTCCTCTTATTTCATTAGTTTCTGTCTCCACCCCATGTGGATCTCTTATTATATTTCCAAGCATTTGATATCCACCACATATGCCAATTATCATTCCACTTTTGCTATAAGTTTTTATGGCTTCCTCTATGCCGCTTTTCCTTATACTTATAAGATCCTCAATAGTGTTTTTACTTCCTGGAATAATCAATAAATCAGGGTTACCAAATTCCTCTAAGGAACTTATAAACCTTATTGATACATCAGCTTCATTTTTTAATGCATCTAGATCTGTAAAATTAGATATGTGTGGAAGTTTTATTACTGCTATATCTATCGCTGCTGTTACTTCCTTATTAAATTCTACAGCTCCATCCTCATCCTCTAATTGAAGCTTAAAATATGGAACCACTCCTATGCAGGGCTTGTTTATTATGTCTTCAAGCATTTTAAGACCTGGTTTAAGAATCTCTACATCTCCTCTAAATTTGTTAATTATGGTGCCCTTAACTCTAGGTTTTTCATCTTCCTTTAATAGTAGCATTGTTCCAGCTATGGCTGCAAACACACCGCCTTTATCAATATCTCCTACAAGTACCACAGGTGCATCTACAAGTTCTGCCATTCCCATATTTACAATGTCTTTATCCCTTAAGTTTATTTCAGCGGGGCTTCCAGCACCTTCCATTACTACAATATCAAACTCTTTTTCAAGTTCTTCAAATTGCTTTTTTAATAGCTCCTTAAACTTTGGTTTCAAATTATGATACTCCATGGCAGTATAGTTGCCATAGACTTTTCCATTTAAAATAACCTGACTTTTCTTATCCGAAGTTGGTTTAAGGAGAATTGGATTCATATAAACCTGAGGCTCCATTCCAGCAGCATAGGCTTGCAGTACTTGAGCTCTACCCATTTCTTTTCCATCTAAAGTTATATATGAATTTAAAGACATATTTTGAGATTTAAAGGGTGCAACCTTGTAACCATCCTGTGTGAATATTCTGCATAGTGCTGCCACTAAAATACTCTTTCCAACAGAAGAGGCTGTACCCTGTATCATAATTTTAGCCATACTATCTTCCTTTCTTTGTCTTTCCTACCTTTTCAAATCTGCCTATCATTGCGTCCTCTATATGCTTAACAAAGATATTTTTAATTTTTTCATTTTCACCAATTCCGTGCATGTATAAGTTAACTTTAATCCCCTCATCTACAAGAAGGCTTTTCCAGGAATCCTCCTCCTCTGATGCCATATCATGATTACAATGATCTCCAGCTACAATCATTAGCGGCATTAAAGTTACTTCCCTTACTTCTTCTCTTTTTAAGGTTTTTATTATATTGTTTATTGTAGGGTAACCTTCCACAGTTCCTATATATACATTGTTTATTCCGTAATCTCTAAAAACCATTTGAAGACAGGCGTAAGAAGCATTAGAAGGATGAGGTGTCCCATGTCCCATGAATACTACTGCTTCATTTTTAGGTAGTTGACTTTTTAAGGCATCAACAGCAATGGAATAATCATCAACTAACTCCTCTCCATCTCCTTTAAAATAAAGTATAGGTCTTCCAATGCATATTTTCTTAAATACATTTTTATAATTTTCCACTACCTTTGATACATAATCATATTCTTCCCCTGGCATTACATGAAGGGACTGAACAACTACTTCCTGATAGCCTTCTTCTCTGATTCTTTCTAATGCCTCTTCTGGTGTATTCACTATATAATTATATCTTTCCCTAAGTTTTTTAATAATCATATGTGATGTAAATGCACGTTTTACCTCATAGTCCGGAAATCTTTCTGCAATTTTCTTTTCAATGCTTTCTATAGTTAACTTTCTAGTTTCCTCATAAGTAGTTCCAAAGCTAACTACAAGAATTACTTTATCCTTTTTCTGTACCAAGTTTTTTTCCTCTCTTTCAATCCCTTATCCATCTTGCTGCATCCATTGCATAGTAGGTTATTATTATGTCCGCCCCTGCTCTTTTAATAGAAGTTAACATTTCCAGGGCAATTGCCTTTTCATCTATTAATCCAAGGGATGCACCTGCCTTAACCATTGCAAACTCACCACTTACACTATAGGCTGCTACAGGATGATTAAATTTATCTCTTGCCCATCTTATAACATCTAAATAAGATAATGCTGGCTTTACCATAATAATATCTGCACCCTCATTTATATCATCTTCAATTTCAAGCATAGCTTCTCTTATGTTTGCCGGGTCCATTTGATAACTCTTTCGGTCACCAAACTGTGGTGCTGAATCTGCTGCTTCTCTAAATGGTCCATAAAATGCTGAAGAATACTTTGCACTATATGCCATTATGCCAACATTTTTGTAGCCATTTTCATCTAATGTTTTTCTAATCGCCTCTACTCTTCCATCCATCATATCAGAAGGTGCTACCATATCAGCCCCTGCCTTTACATGTGAAAGTGCCGTTTCAGCTATATATTTTAATGTCTTATCATTATCGACTTTTTGGTCCACAATTATTCCACAGTGCCCATGGCTTGTATATTCGCACATGCACACATCTGTAATAACCCAAAGTTCTGGTGCTAATTTTTTTATGGTCTTTACTGCCCTTTGCACTATTCCATTTTCCTCATACGCTGAATGTCCTACTTCATCTTTATGGTCTGGAAGTCCAAAAATCATAATTCCCTTTACTCCTGATTCTGTGACTTCTTTAATTAGTTCTGGAAGTCTGTCTAAGGACCAGTGAAAATTATTAGGTAGTGAACTTATTTCTCTTTTTATGTTTTCGCCTTCCACAACGAATATTGGATAAATAAAATCCTGTGCATTTAAAACTGTTTCTCTTACAATACTCCTTATTGTTCCATTTTCTCTAAGTCTTCTATGTCTTCTAAACATCTACATCTCTCCTCTGCACGATTTATAATGGTTGATTTGTAATTTTTCCCTAAAACAAAAGCCTCTCAACATAACATCGTGTCAAAAGGCTGTAAAATTTCTATCCATAAATCATCTCTCTGCTATTATATACTTCTGAAATTTTAATGTCAATTTAGTCATAAGTTACATAGTCTATATAGAAAATTAAATTTAGTCAAGACTAACAAACTTAACCTCGAATAACTATTTTATTTAAATTAATTTACTTCGGTAAACAGAAAGGTGATATTTAAGATGCAAGGTAAAGATAATCTTGATGTGGAACTTTTAAGCCCAAATAAACATATTCATCTAAGTTCCACCGTTAAATTAAGACAATTATTTAAATTTCTTGGCCCAGCTTTTATAATAAGTGTTGCATACATTGATCCCGGGAATTTTGCCACAAATATAAGTGGTGGTTCAACATTTAACTATACACTTATATGGGTTATTTTATGGAGTAACGTAATTGCAATATTCCTGCAAATTATGTCTGCTAAATTAGGAATAGCCACTGGTTATAATTTGGCTGAAATGTGTTCAAAGGTATTTCCTAAATCTGTGAATTGGATTTTTTGGATTGTTGCTGAAATTGGGGCAATGGCTACAGATTTAGCTGAATTCCTAGGCGGTACCTTAGGATTATACCTATTATTTAATATTCCTATGATAGCTGCTGGACTACTTACAGGCTTGTTAACTTATTTAATTTGTTATATGGAAAAATACGGTCAGAAATTTATTGAAATAATAATATCTACTCTTGTTGCCGTAATTAGTATAGCTTATATTTTCGAATTATTTTTATCAAAACCAAATTGGTCACAAGTTGCCTTCCATACTTTAATACCTTCCCTTCCCAATAGTGAAGCTGTACTTATAGCAGTGGGTATGCTTGGTGCTACTGTTATGCCTCATGTAATATATTTACATTCCCACTTAGTTCAATATAGATGTACTGATATTTCTAATGAGGGTAAACTAAAACATCTCCGTATGGAAAAAATTGATGTTATGATAGCAATGAATGTGGCCTTTATCGTGAATGCTGCTATGGTTATAGTTTCTGCTGCAGTTTTTTATAGAAATAACATTACTGTTAACACCATTGAACAAGCTCATAAATCCTTAGAACCATTATTAGGCTCATTATCTAGTGGTGCCTTCGGAATTGCCCTGCTTGCTTCTGGACTTTCCTCTTCAGCCGTGGGAACTCTTGCAGGTCAAACCATAATGAAGGGATTTGTAAACTTGAGTATACCAGTAAATATAAGAAGACTTGTAACCATGATGCCTGCTTTAATCATTATTTCACTTGGGATTAATCCAATGACCGCTTTAGTTTTAAGTCAAGTTGCTCTTAGTTTTATTCTTCCTTTTCCAATTATTCAAATGCTCATTATAACAAAACGTAAAGATTTAATGGGGATATTAGTTAATAAATTGCCTACCAGAATAGTTGGCATAATAGTATGTACTATAATAGTCATTTTAAATGCAGTATTATTGTATTTAACTTTTGTTGGTTAGGATATGATTTTAGATAAAAAGTGCCTAGCTTTAATTTAGGCACTTTTTTAAACAAATTCAATTGACAATTATACTACAAGTATTAATTAAGAAGTTTATGTAAATTATTTGATTTCTATCATTTCATTAATAATATTGTAATAAAGTTGTAACAATACAAATGTAAACTGATACAAAAGAAGAGGTGAGGTATAAAAAATGAAATTTGTAAAAATAACTATAGTTTCAGCCTTAGTCTTAGTGTTAGTTTTAATTTTGCCACATACCTATCTAGCTGTTGTAAAGCATGAAAATGCCTTAAGTACTAATAGCAAAGTGCAAAGTAAAAATGCAGAAAAAATTGATAATAAAAATAATTTACAGAATAAAAACAAAAACAACTTACAAAATAAAGCTATAAACAATTTAGAAGCAGCTCAAAACAAAGAAAATATAGAAATTGAAAACAAAGATAAATTAGAAGAAAGTGCTATAGAGAGTTACCTAGGAAATAATTTAAATAATGTAGCGATAGTTTATTATGATATAGATTCTAAACAACAGATAAGTATAAATCCTGACAAAGTATTTTTGGCAGGAAGTACTGTAAAAGTACAGTTAAACATGGTTCTAGCAGATATGTTTCAAAGTGGTCAAGCAAGCGAAAGCGAAACCCTTACCTATAAGCCAAGTGACTATGAGTCAGGTACAGGAATTCTACAGGGAACTGATCTGTCAAAGCCTTATCCAATAACAACATTGTCTGATTATTCAATACTACATTCGGATAATATTGCTACTAATATGCTTCTTGATAGAATTGGCTATCAAAATTTCAGAAATGCGGTGGATGTAAAACTTGGGCAAACTACCGATCATTCTGGTAATTATATTACAGCTCAGCAAGAAACAACTTTATTAACACAGTTATATGAAAACAAAGATAATAATCCATACTATTCTCATATAATAGCGGATATGAAGAACACAGATTTTCATGATAGAATAGACAAATATATTGATCACAGCATAGTTGCACATAAAATTGGTGACTATAGCAATTATGTA
>Ga0255360_1000144_pt1 | contig 20241 bp, 17 predicted proteins | sample GFST50metaG_FD_186004 | JGI IMG/M metagenome (GOLD analysis project Ga0255360, IMG submission 186004) | Peat soil microbial communities from Stordalen Mire, Sweden - G.F.S.T50 | ecosystem: Environmental > Terrestrial > Soil > Wetlands > Peat | place: Sweden: Norrbotten County, Stordalen Mire... | reverse complement strand
ATAATCGGTATAATCACAGTAGCATTTAGTGGTTGCAATATGATAGAAAAAACACAGGCTGGTATTAATAATACAGTACTTGCAACTGTTAATGGAGAAAAAATAACTGTAGGGCAATTAGAACCTAGAATGAAGAGTGCAGAAAGTCAACTAGAGCAGCAATATGGTAGTAACTATGCTAGTAATTCTGATGCTGAAACTCAACTTAAGCAAGATAGGCAACAAATGCTTGACCAAATGGTTGACGAGACTTTGCTTCTGCAAAAAGCAAAGACTCTTAATTTAATACCATCTGATGCAACTATTAATGCCGAATTAAAAAAACAATACAATCAGATAAGATCTCAAGAACAGTATAAAAAAGAAAGTGATTGGCAGGCAGCATTAAATCAAGCTGGACTTACAGAAGATAGCTTAAAGGCTCAGCTTAAAAACAATATTATATTACAGAAGGTTACTGACTATATGAATAAAAATGTTAAGGTAACTGATAAGCAAATACAAGACTATTATAACGCTAACCAGCTTCAATTTACGCAACAAACAAATACTATTCATCTTGCTCATATTTTACTTAAAACAGAAGCAGATGCAGACGCTGTGAAAGCACAACTTGACAAGGGTGCAGACTTTGGGGCTTTGGCAAAGGCAAAATCCACCGATCCAGGAAGCGCTGCTGCTGGTGGAGATTTAGGAACTTATGATCAAGCAAACGATGATCAAAGCAAAGCTCTTGACGCTACATTTATGAAAGCAGCTTTACAACTTAAAGCTGGTCAAATTTCAGATCCAGTTCACACACAGTTTGGATGGCATATAATTAAATGTGTTGACAGAAATGATTATCCAGTTAAAAAACTTAGTGATGTTTCAACTCAGATAAAACAAACACTATTATCTCAAGCACAGAAAGCTGCTGATCAAAAAACGCTTGATCAGTGGAAGAAAGCTGCTAGCATTACAGAATATAGTGATAGATTAAATTATTAAATTTCATTACATATAGAGAGGGTACAGTAAAAGTTAGACTTTTGCTGTATCCTCTCTATTATTATTAGTGGAATATATATATAAAGTATGCATTTGTGTATAAAATTTCATTATTGGTAAGATACTATTGATATAAAAATTATATTATCTTAGGAGGTAATAATATGAAAGCAACTGGTATAGTTAGAAGAATCGATGATTTAGGTCGTGTTGTAATACCAAAAGAAATAAGGAGGACTTTAAGGATTAGAGAAGGAGACCCCCTGGAGATATTTACAGATAGAGAAGGCGGAGTTATTTTAAAGAAGTATTCCCCAATTGGCGAGTTGGGAGATTTTGCAAGGGAATATGCAGAAGCTTTAAATACATCTATTGGAGATATAGTTACCATATGTGATAAAGATAGTATTATAGCTGTAAGTGGAGGTGTAAAAAAGGAATATTTTGAAAAACGAGTAAGCAATGAATTGGAAAAGATTATGAATGATAGAAAAACATACAACATGAATGAAAACGAAAACAAACCAATACCATTATATGATGATGAAAATGTAGATGAAAAGTATGCTGCAGAAATAATAGCACCAATAATAGCAGAAGGAGATGCTATTGGAGCAGTTGTAATTTTATCAAAAGAAGCAGGAACAAATTATGGGCAAACAGAAACAAAATTAGGCGAGACAGCAGCTATATTTTTAGGAAAGCAAATGGAACAATAGGAATATGGATGAGACAAATTATTAGGTTTATCTTTGTAATAGTTAGAAAATGCGACGAATAGTTAAGTTGAAAATTGAGAGTGGAAAGTTGAAAGTTAAGGATGTTTTTCTTCACTATGTTCAGAAAAACTAAAAATTATTGAAGATTCCTTAATTATAGATTTTTCGTAGTGTAACGGAGAAAAATCCACAATAACTTTCAACTTTCAATTTTCAACTTTCAACTAAAGAAATATGCTTCGCATTTTCTTTCTATTAACAAGTATCCACCCAAACAGAGTGAACCAAGATCACAGATGAAAATAAGTCTCTTGTTAAAAACAAAAAAACAGTAATAATTCTTCTAAAACTAAAATAATAATATTTATAGAAGTTTTGGAGGTATGGTGGATTATGAAAAGACAATCTCTTATTAAAGGAACTGTAATTTTGGGAACAGCGGGGATTTTTGTAAAGTTTCTAGGCATCTTTTTTAGATGGCCTCTTATAATGTTAATTGGGGATGAAGGCATAGGATATTATCAGATGTCATATCCACTATATATGTTTTTTATAGCAATTGCATCAGGTATGCCGGTTGCAATATCAAAAATGGTGTCAGAAAGAAATGCTGTTGGAAACGAAGATGGAGCAGAACTTGTTCTTAAAAAAGCACTTTTGTTAATGGCAATAATGGGAGGCACTTTTACAGCATTTATATTATTGTTTAGTAACAATATTATTTCAATTTTAAATTGGGATAGAAAATCGTATTATTCACTTATAGCTATTGCGGCAGCACCATTATGTATATCTATTGTAAGTGCATTTAGAGGATATTTTCAAGGATTTCAAAATATGATTCCAACTGCTATCTCTCAAATATTTGAACAATGTGGAAGAGTTATAGTTGGAGTTGGACTTGCCTATATACTTATACCAAAGGGAATAGAATATTCAGCAGGTGGTGCAGCTTTTGGTGCATCATTTGGAGCAATTGTAGCTGGGGTGTATCTTTGTATTAAATACTTTTCATACAATAGAGGAAAAAAGACAGTTAGCAAACATAATGAAAAAAATATTACGTACAAACTATTAAGCATTGCAATTCCTATATCATTAGGTTCAGCTGTAAGTAGTGTTATGAGCTTACTGGATTCAATTATAGTTCCACAAAAGCTTTTATTAGCAGGATTTAGTTATAAAGAAGCCACTATACTTTATGGACAACTTACAGGTAAGGCTTATGTTTTAATTAATGTACCTTTGACACTGTCTATAGCACTATGCTCTTCGCTAGTTCCTATAATTTCTGAAGCCTATATCCTCAGCAAAAAAAGTGAGGTTGTAAATAAAGTGCAATTAGCTATAAGGGCTTCCATGGTAATAGGCATACCTTCAGCATGTGGGCTTTTTTTTATGTCACAACCTATATTAAATTTAATTTTTCCAGGAAATAGTGGTGGGTATTATATTTTAAAATATCTAAGTATTACAATACCGTTTATAACACTAACACAAACAAGCACTGCAATATTACAGGGAGTAAATAAATACGCTCTACCAGTCATAAATCTTCTTGTAGGATGTTTAGTTAAGGTAATAATAACATTAATGCTAGTACCAATACCTAAAATTAATGTATATGGTGCAATAATAGGAACAGTAACTGGGTACATCATAGCATCAATTCTTAATGTATTACAAGTTAAGCATCAATTAGATGTAAAAATTAATCTTTATGATAGTATAATTAAAACTGCATATGCATCTGTAATTATGACTATTTTAGTTGTAATTATTTATTTAAATGTCTATAATAGTACAATGAGTAATAGTATAGCATGTTTTAGTGCTGTATTTATTGGAATTATTATATATGTAATTTTAGTTTTGTTATTTGGTATATTCAGTTATAGTCAGATAAAGAAGAGGATAAGAAAAAAACATTAAAGGAGATAGATCAATGATTAGCGTAGTTGGTTTAGGACCTGGGGATTTAAATGCACTTACCATGGGAACGGTAGATATTTTGAGGAGAAGCAGTAAAATATTTCTTAGAACCATTAAGCATCCTACAGTAAAATTTTTAGAAAATGAAAATATAAAATTTAAAACTTATGACAATGTATATGAACAAGCTAAAAGCTTTGACGATGTGTATGACTTCATTGCAAGGGACTTAATAAGAGTGAGTAAAGAAGTTGGAGACATTGTATATGCAGTTCCAGGACATCCTTTAGTTGCTGAGAAATCTGTTAATATACTTTTAGAACTATGTGAAAAGGAAGGCATAGAAGTAAAAATATTACCAGCAGTTAGTTTTGTTGATGCCATAATGGAGGTCCTCAAAATTGATCCCATAAGTGGAGTTAAGATAATAGATGCCTTTGATATTAAAAATCAGATTATGGATAAAAGAGCAGGACTCATAATAACACAAGTATACAATAAACTTATTGCATCAGAGGTAAAACTTTCGCTTTTGGAATATTACAAAGATAACACAAGAATTTATTTTGTAAGAGCTGCCGGAATAAAAGGACTTGAAAGTATAAGAGAAATAGAATTATATGAACTTGATAGGCAGGAAGATATAGACTACTTAACATCTATATATGTACCGAAAAATCTAGATAACACTAAAGATTTCAATGATTTAGTACATATTATCGAAATTCTAAGGGGAGAAAACGGGTGTCCTTGGGATAGGGAGCAAACTCATGAATCCATAAAGAGGGGTCTTATAGAAGAAAGTTATGAGGTTCTAGAGGCATTAGACAAAAATGACGATGATATGGTGGTTGAGGAATTAGGAGATGTGCTTTTACAAATTGTTTTTCATGCACAACTTGGGAAAGAAGAAGGATATTATAATATAAATGATGTAATAAAAGCAATATGCAATAAAATGATTACAAGACATCCACATGTTTTTGGCAATGAAAATGTAGATAATTCTACAGAGGTATTAGATAACTGGGAAAAGAATAAGATGAAGGAGCAAAAACTAAATAGTTACACAGATAGTTTAAAACATGTTGCGAAAAATTTACCGGCACTTATAAGAGCCGAAAAAGTACAAAAGAAAGCATCAAAGATAGGTTTTGATTTTGAAAATTTTGAAGATGCTTTGTCTAAAGTTTTAGAAGAATTAGACGAAGTAAAAAGTGTATATAAAGGGATAAATAAGGATAAAATACTAGAAGAAGTAGGAGATTTAGCATTTAGTGTGGTAAATGTTGCGAGATACCTTGACATAGACCCCGAAAATGCTTTAAATTATACTATAGATAAATTTATTAGACGTTTTGAATTCATTGAATTGAAAGCAAAGGGTACGAATCGTAATTTGGAGGATATGTCACTTAAAGACATGGACAAATTATGGAATGAATCTAAAACTATTTGAATTTATTAAATTTCTATGAAAAACTTCAAAAAAAGAAGGATTTTAAGAACATGTGAAGAATATGCTATAAAGGATTAACGTATTCTTAATTTTAAGGAGGTAACAAAAGTGAACAAAGCAGAATTAATTAGCAGTATGGCAGAAAAAAGTAATTTAACAAAGAAAGATGCTGAAACAGCTCTAAAAGGATTTATTGAAAGCATAGAAGAAGCACTAGAAAAAGGTGAAAAAGTTCAATTAGTTGGATTTGGAACATTTGAAACAAGAGAAAGAGCTGAAAGAAAAGGTAGAAATCCTAGATCAAAAGAAGAAATAACTATACCTGCATCAACAGTTCCAGTATTTAAGGCAGGAAAAGAGTTTAAAGAAAGAGTAAATAAATAGTTCTATTAAAGTTTAGCGAAAAACCTGGATAAAATCCAGGTTTTTCGCTACTATGTTAATTTTTAAGAATTAAGGAGAAGCTTATGAGATTAGATAAGTATTTAAAAGTATCTAGAATAATAAAAAGAAGAACAGTGGCAAAAGAAGCCTGTGAAAGTGGTAGAGTATCTATAAATGATAAAGTAGCTAAGCCAAGTACTGATATAAAAGAAGAAGACGTTATTGAAATTAGGTATGCAGAAAAAGTTTTAAAGGCAAAAATAATAAATATATCTGAACATGTGCATAAAGAAGATGCTAAACAAATGTATCAGATTATTTCTGGTGAAGAAGATAAAGAATAAGTTTATATAAAATAAACTTATTCAGTAATATATAGCTCCTATTTTACATATATATTTATAAGTGAAATAGGAGGCGAAACTATGGAGTCAAAGATTGAGGATAAAAATAACAGCGTAATACTTGAAAATAGAAAAAAGTTATCTATAACGGGAGTAAATGAAGTAATCAGTTTTAATGATGAAGTTATAGTATTAACTACAAATTTGGGAACATTAACGTTAAAAGGCAACGAATTAAAGATGAATAAACTTGATGTACAAAATGGAGATATTATGATTACCGGTAAAATAAATTCCTTAGTATACTCAGAAAAAGAAAGCTTAAAAAATAAGGATAGCATTATAAACAGGCTATTTAGGTGAAAAAATGGTATTATCTAATTTTATCCAGTTTAATCAACTTTTTTATAGCTTAATTGTGGGGATTTTTACCGGTGTATTATTTGATATATATAGATCTATAAGAGGAAATGAAATTGTAAATAAAATAGTATCATTTATTGAAGACATGCTATTTTGGATTTTAGTAAGCATAATAATGTTCATCTTTTTATTTTATAAAGACGGGGCAATATTAACAGCTTATTCATATGCATTTATTGGAATGGGGGCATATTTATATTTTAAGTTTTTAAGCAAAAAATTGTTATATTATGAGATTAAATTATTTAAGTGTATAGGAACAAGTCTTAGAATATTATATAATATAATAGTGTATCCTTTTAGATTATTAATCAATTGTTTATTCAATAAATGAGAAAATAAATAAAATAGCTTGAATATATATAGAAAAGAAATTAAAATAAATGTATAATAACTTTAGTGTTGATTTATGAGGGGTATATATTATGAAAAAAAGAACTAAGCTACAATTTTTAATAATAGGCATTTTTATAGTTAATATATGTTATATTCTTGTTAATCAACAAATTACTATGAATAAAATACGAAAAGAAACTGAGAATAAAACTTCTGAAATAACAAAACTTAGAGGTGATAATCAGAAATTACAGGATGAAATAAAAATGGCACATTCAGATCAGTATAGTGAGAAACTTGCTAGAGAAAAATTAGGTCTCATTAAGCCAGGAGAAATTCCTGTAATTAATAACAAATAAATATTATGATTATACATAGTTAATTTAATTGCATATAATGTATGGTGCCAATATATACAAAATTGTATTTAATATACACAATAGCGATTTAATTAAACTGTAGTAATTATATTATAAATTATAAAAATATAAACAAAATCAAGGAGGAGTCTTTTTAATATGACCTTAAAGGCAGGAACAATTCTAGAAGGTACAATAATTAATATTACAAATTTTGGTGCATTTGTAGATGTGGAGGGTAAAACTGGTCTAGTTCATATTTCTGAAGTAGCTGACACTTTTGTAAAGGATATTAAAGACTATTTAAAAGAACAGGATAAGGTAAAAGTTAAAGTTCTGTCAGTTGATGATGGTGGAAAAATAAGTTTATCCATAAAACAAGCATCTATTCCACAAAAAACATCTAAGCCAGTTGATATCGATTGGACTAAAAATACTAAGACAAAGCAACAAGGTGGAGCTGATTTCGAAGACAGACTGTCTAAGTTTTTAAAGGATAGTGAAGAGAGATTTCAAGACTTGAAAAGGCACCAAGAAGCAAAGGGTCATGGTGGTTATAGAAAGGGCTCATACTAAGATGATAAGGGGCTATTTTAGCCTCTTTTGTTTTTTCAAAATATAAAGTATTTCATAGTAGAAAGAAAATGGTATGCATATTTCTTTAGTTGAAAGTTGAAAATTGAAAGTTGAAAGTTATTGTGGATTTTTCTCCGTTACACTACGAAAAATCTATAATTAAGGAATCTTCAATAATTTTTAGTTTTTTTGAACATAGTGAAGAAAAACATCGTTAACTTTCAACTTTCCACTCTCAATTTTCAACTTAACTATTCGTGGCATTTTCTCTTAATCATGTAACAAAAAAATATACAACAATTCAATAAAAAAATAAAATACTTATTGACAGATATAAAGATATAATATATAATAGTCTTTGTCGTCAAGTGATGACATGCCGAAGTGGCGGAACTGGCAGACGCACAGGACTTAAAATCCTGCGATGCTTAAACCATCGTACCGGTTCGATTCCGGTCTTCGGCACCAAAATATCGCGGGGTGGAGCAGTTGGCAGCTCGTCGGGCTCATAACCCGAAGGTCGTAGGTTCAAGTCCTGCCCCCGCAACCAGATTTGGCGGAATAGCTCAGCTGGCTAGAGCATTCGGTTCATACCCGAAGGGTCGTAGGTTCAAGTCCTATTTCCGCTACCAGAGTTCATACTTTTAAGTATGAACTCTTTCGTTTTTTGTAGAGTAAGACACATAAAAATAACAAGTCAATCTGTTGGATTATTTTTCATATGCCTAAATAGAAACACTATTCTCACTACCTGTCTCCTTATGTGACACAAAATATCTGTGGCATCTTTGACCTGTTATTTTTTTCATATGCTAAATTAGAAATTGATGAATAAATAAACCCTATAGGGATAAATGTCCTAAAAAATTTTTTTGCATAATCACTTTATGACAAATAATTCCAGATGATGTTGATATAATAAGTGTAGTTTATTCAGTAGGGGGAATGTTAAAATGCAATACAATTCGGAGGTCTTTACATATCATAGAAACGATAAGGCTAAGAAAGGACAAATAAGTAGACTTTCATTAAATAGATTTGAAGTCAACCTAATAATTTGTTTTATATTTTCTGTGCTAATAAGTAGAGTAATAATGATTAATTCAACAGCACCATTTGGAGTTGCTTTCTTAATGTCCATACTAATGAATACGAAAAAATCAGTAAAATTTACGTGTTTATCAGGAAGTATCATCGGGTATTTAACTCTTCAAAATTCTTTGCCCAATTATTATGTGTATATATTTACAGCTATTATTTTGACGTTTGTTAGTTTGATTATATATAAATTATCTAATAGGAATAAAACTATAATATTCTCTGCTATTATTTTATCCATATCTGTAACAAGCAATGTTATTTTAAAAAACACAAGCATAAGTATGTCTGTTCTAATATCAATTTTAGAAATTTTATGTATCTTACCAGTATATTATATTGCTGATTACTCCATTATATGCTTTAATAATATAAAAACAAAACACTTATTTGATAGTGGAGAAATCATAAGCATGATAGGGATAATATCTTTAGTCATTGCAGGTGCTCATGGGTTAAATTTCTATAATATAAGCATTACAAACGTGATGGCACTTTTAACTATTGTTGTCATAAGCTATATAAGTGGGTTTACTATAGGCTCAGCTTGTGGGATAACTATTGGTGTTATAATTGGTATGGCTACTAAGGATATGTCAGTATATGTAATGGTATTTGGAATATGTGGGCTAATAAGTGGAATGTTCAAAGATGCTAATAGATGGCTCGCTGGTTTAGCCTTTAGCATAGTATTTTTAATAATAATAGTTTATGAAAAAAATACGGATTATTTAAGACCTCTAGAAGGAATTATAGCAGCCTCCATGTTTTTTGTTTTACCAAATAAGTTTTTGAGAAATTTGGAAGAAGAACTTAATTTAAAAAGCAAGCAAGATATATTATCTAAAAATTATATTGATAAAATAAAAAATATATTCATTAGGAGATTAGACAATTTTTCAGGGGTGCTTCTAAGTATGGGTAATATTCTGAATAATTTAGTAGATAATGATAAGCTAGCTTTGAAAACTAAAAGTAGTGCACTTGTTGAAAATCTTGCAGACAGAGTGTGTAATAGCTGCAATATGAAAAATATATGCTGGAAAAGAGAATTATATTATACTTATGCAGCCTTTGAAGAGTTAATATCAAATTATCAAGATAATACATTAAAAGTACCAAATGAGATAGATCGTAAATGCATTAGAAGAAATTCCTTAATAAAAAATACAGAAGATATAGTAAATAATTATGTTATGAATGAGATGTGGAGAATAAGATTAAGTGAGGGCAGAGAAGTTTTAGCTAACCAAATAAATAATATTGCAGGTAGCATCGTTGAAATAAACAAAGAATTTGATGATAGTATTAATTTTAATTACATAATTGAAAATAATATTGTAGATGCATTAAATAAGAAAGGAATCAAATTTAATGATGTAATGTGTTTAAATAATAAATTTAATCGTCTTATAGTAAAAATATCCATGAAGGCTTGTGGCGGCAGACAGATTTGCGTTAAAGAAATACTGCCTTTGATTAACAATATTTCAGAAAGATGTATGTGTGTTTGTGATGAGGGATGCAAGATAGATCCTACTACTGAACTGTGTACTATTGAATTTGAGGAAACTCCAAAATTTCACATAGCCTCTTATGTAAGTAGAATAAATAAACATGGGGAGAAAGAAAATGGTGATAGTTATAGTTTTGGAAAAGTGAATGATGAGAATTATATGATTATAATTAGCGATGGAATGGGATCTGGAGCAAATGCAGGACAAGAAAGCAAAGCCACTATTGATCTTATCGAAAGATTTGCAGAGTCTGGACTTAGCGAAGAAACAGCAATTAATTGTGCAAATTCTATAATGACGCTTAAATTTAATGAAGATGAAAAGTTCTCTACAGTAGATTTGTGTAGTGTGGATTTGTATTCAGGAAATGCTTCATTTATGAAAGTTGGTGCATCGGCAAGCTTTATAAAACGGAAGGATAGAGTAGATGTAATTAATTCGAAAACGCTTCCAATTGGAGTTTTGGACAAGGTTGATATTGAAAAAACTAACAAAAAACTTAAAAATGGAGATGTTATAGTCATGATAAGTGATGGTATAACAGACTTTGATAATAATAATGCGGGTAAAACAGATTGGATTTTAGATTTTTTGAAAAATGCTGATTCAAACAACCCTAAAAAATTAGTAGAAGAACTTGTAAAAAAGTCTATGGAGAGGGGGAAAGGAAAAGCAAAAGACGACATTACCGCAATTGTATCTAAAGTTTATAGTCTTTATTGAATAATTTTATTTGAATGAGAATTTATAAATATGTTATAATTGATGAATAATAATTTAGGAAGTGTTGTTATTGATATGTAAGGTACTAAATACCATAAGAGAAAATCTCATGTTTGATACTAACGATAAGGTTATAGTTGCTGTTTCAGGAGGACCTGATTCTATTTGTCTACTTAGAGTGTTATATGAACTTAAAGATGAACTTAAAATAGAAATTGTGGCGGCTCATTTAAATCATAATCTTAGGGGCAAAGCTGCCGATGAAGATGAAGAATATGTTAGGCAGTTTTGTTCCAATTTAAAATTAAATTTTTTTAGTAAGAAGGTAGATGTGAATAAAATTTCAAAACAGAGGGGAATATCTTCTGAAATGGCTGGGAGAGAAGCAAGATACGAATTTTTTCAGGAATTAAGACAGCAAATTGGTGCCAATAAGATTGCAATTGCCCATAATGCAAATGATCAGGCTGAAACGATTTTAATGAGGATTATGAGGGGTACAGGTGCTGATGGACTTATCGGAATAAGACCTGTAAGAGATAATATATACGTTAGACCACTCATAAATATAAAAAGAGAGGATATAGAAGGCTATTGTAAAGACAATGGACTAAATCCAAGAATAGATAAAACTAATCTTCAAAACATATATAGAAGGAACAAAGTAAGATTGGAATTAATTCCCTACATAAAAGACAATTTTAATAGCGACATAGTGATGACTTTAAATAGATTAAGTGATACAGTAAAAGTAGATTATGAATATATGGAAAAAATTTCTCTAGAAAAATATAAATTATACTGTAAAGAAAAAGAAAAAAAGGTTACAATATATAAAGAGGCGTTTTTAGAACAAGAAGCAATAATTACAAGAATAATTAGAAAAGCACTATCTTATGTTACTGGAAGTACATATAATTTTGAAAGAAAACATATTTTAGACATAATGAAATTACAGAAAAAGAACACAGGGACTTTGTTTTCATTGCCGCAGAATATAGAGGTATGTAATAATTATAGTGACGTAAAGATTTATACTAATGTTGGTAAAGTAAAAAAAGACACATTGGAGTATAAACTTGATTGTCATAAGACAAATATGGTGGGAAAGGATAAAATTACATGTAGAATAATAAAAAATAGTGAAATGATGAATCTTAGTGAGAATAGATTCACTAGATACTTTAGTTATGATGATATGAGCGGTAAGGTGACATTAAGATATAGAAGAGATGGAGATAGATTTAATCCCATTGGTATTAATGGAACAAAGAAACTAAAGGACATATTTATTGACATGAAAGTTGAAAGGGATCTTCGTGATAAGATACCTCTTATATGCTTTGATAACCAAATTGCCTGGATTGTTGGATATAAGATAAGTGACAAGTTTAAAATCAAAGAAACTACAAGAGAAATATTAGAAATAAAATACGAAGGCGAGGATGTTCTATGAAAGAGGACATAAAAGAGGTATTATTAACAGAATCACAAATAAGAGATAAGATAAGAGAAATAGGAAAACAAATTAGTAAGGATTATAAAGATAAAAATCCTATTCTAGTTGGTATTTTAAAAGGTTCAGTTATATTTCTTTCAGATCTTATGAAGGAAGTAGATATACCATGTACTATGGATTTCATGGCTGTATCTAGTTATGGAAATTCTACAGAATCAACAGGAATAGTTAAAATTATTAAAGATTTGGATTCATCAATTGAAGGAGAAAATGTTATCATTGTTGAAGATATAATAGATACAGGTGTAACATTATCTTACCTTAGAAACTATTTAAAAGCTAGAAATCCAAATAGCATAGAGATAGTCACCTTACTTAATAAACCAAGTAGAAGAAAGGTTGAAATTGTTCCAAAATACTGTGGGTTCAGTGTACCTGATTATTTTCTTGTAGGCTATGGATTGGACTTTGCAGAAAAATATAGAAATCTTCCATTTGTAGGAAGCTTAAAAGAAGAAGTTTATAAATAATTAAATTTTATATTATTGTAAACAAATAGTTGTTATGTTACAATCTTAACGTATTCATAAAGAGAGGGGGGCCTAGATTGAAGAAAATTTCAAGTGCTACAATTTGGGTTGTTGTACTTATTGTAGTTGGATTTACATGTTTAACACTTATGGAGAATGGTAAAACGACTGACGAAATAAATTTTAATGTCTTTCAGAAAAAATATATAGCAGACCAAGTAAAGAGTTTTCAAGTGAAAGATGACAATATGACTATTGATGGAAAATTCACAGATGGAACAAGTTTTGAAACAGTGGCACCAATGCCGAGACTTGTGCAATTCCTTGGAGAAAATCCGAGTAAAGGTAATGTGGATGAATCATATACAGCGCCAGTTAGTGTACCCGTTTGGGTAAATTGGCTACCAAGTATACTTTCAATTTTATTATTGGTTGTATTTTGGTTTGTATTTATGCAACAGTCACAGGGTGGTGCAGGAAAAGGTGTAATGAGCTTTGGTAAAAGCAAAGCAAAGTTGGCCTCACCAGATAGTCAAAAGGTTACTTTTGAGGAGGTCGCTGGAGCTGATGAAGAAAAAGAGGAATTAGCTGAAATAGTTGACTTTTTAAAGGCACCAAAAAGATATTTGGATATTGGAGCAAGAATTCCAAAGGGAGTGTTACTTGTAGGACCTCCAGGAACAGGTAAGACACTTTTAGCAAAGGCAGTAGCAGGAGAAGCGGGAGTACCATTTTTTAGTATCTCTGGTTCAGACTTTGTTGAAATGTTTGTTGGAGTAGGTGCTTCTAGAGTAAGGGATTTATTTGAACAAGCAAAGAAAAATTCACCTTGTATAGTATTTATTGACGAAATTGACGCAGTAGGTAGACAAAGAGGTGCAGGATTAGGTGGAGGACATGATGAAAGAGAACAAACACTTAATCAATTGTTGGTTGAAATGGATGGATTTGGAATTAATGAAGGTATAATAATGCTAGCAGCTACAAATAGACCAGACATATTGGATAGAGCTTTGTTAAGACCAGGTCGTTTTGATAGACAAATATTAGTCGGTACTCCAGATGTAAGAGGAAGAGAAGAAATTCTTAAGGTTCACTCTAAAAACAAACATTTACAACCAGAAGTCAAATTAGATGTACTTGCAAAGAGAACACCAGGTTTTACAGGTGCTGATCTTGAAAATTTAATGAATGAAGCGGCACTATTATCTGTTAGAAGGAACAAAACAATTATAGGGATGGAAGAATTAGAAGAAGCAATAACAAGAGTAATTGCAGGTCCAGAAAAGAAAAGTAGGGTGATTAGTGAAGCTGATAGAAAACTTACTGCTTTTCATGAGGCTGGTCATGCGGTAGTTATGAAATTATTGCCAAACACTGCTCCTGTTCATCAAATAAGTATAGTTCCAAGAGGAATGGCTGGTGGATATACGATGCCGCTACCAGAGGATAGTTCATACATGTCTAAGAGTAAGTTAGAAGATGAAATTGTAGGACTACTTGGTGGAAGAGTTGCTGAAAAACTAGTTATTGGAGATATAAGTACTGGTGCTAAAAGTGACATTGATAAGGCTTCTAGTATTGCAAGAAAGATGATAATGGAATATGGCATGAGTGATGACTTAGGGCCAATATCTTTTGGATCAGATCAAGATGAAGTGTTTTTAGGCAGAGACCTTGGAAGAAATAGAAATTTTAGTGAAGAGGTTGGAGCTAAAATAGATGGAGAAGTTAAAACATTAATATCAGATGCATATAAGAAGGCTGAAACTTTATTATCAGACAACATGAGCAAATTGAAATCTGTTGCCGAAGCTTTACTTGACAGAGAAAAGCTTGAAGCAGAAGAGTTTGAAGAAATATTTGCAAATAGTTAAGGCATTTTTTTGAAGATATATAAAGGTAGCAGGAATTAAAAATTCCTGCTACCTTTATATATAGAATAATAGAAACAATAGGTAATGATGTGATATAATATTTAATCGTAGAAATGTTACTACAAATAATAAAAAGAGGGGCGTATTCAAATGAAATCTGATATTGAAATTGCACAAAGTGCTAAAATGGAACCTATTTATAAAATTGCTGAAAAGATTGGACTAAAGGAAGAGGATATAGATTTATATGGTAAATACAAATGTAAGGTTTCTTTAGATGTACTTAATAATAAAAAAGAAAATTCTGATGGGAAACTTATACTTGTAACAGCTATAAACCCAACTCCTGCTGGCGAGGGGAAGTCAACAGTAACTGTAGGGCTTGGAGATGCATTAAAGAAAGAAAATAAAAATGTTGTTATAGCACTTAGAGAGCCATCATTAGGACCTGTTTTTGGAATTAAAGGCGGCGCAGCAGGTGGTGGTTACGCACAGGTTGTTCCAATGGAAGATATAAATTTACATTTTACAGGAGATATGCATGCTATAACCTCAGCAAATAATTTGCTTTGTGCTGCTATAGATAATCATTTACATCAAGGTAATGTACTTAGAATAGATCAAAGAAGAATAGTTTTTAAAAGAGTAATGGATATGAATGATAGGGCACTTAGAGAAACAGTAGTTGGCCTTGGTGGAAAAATAAATGGCTTTCCTAGAGAAGATGGTTTCATGATTACAGTTGCCTCTGAAATAATGGCAATATTATGTCTTTCAAATAATCTTATGGATCTTAAGGAAAGAATATCTAAGGTAGTAGTTGCATATGATTTAGATGGAAATCCTGTATATTGTAAAGATCTAAATGTTCAAGGTGCAATGGCACTTCTTATGAAGGATGCTATAAGGCCTAATTTAGTTCAGACATTAGAAAATACTCCAGCAATAATACATGGAGGACCATTTGCTAACATTGCTCATGGATGCAATAGTATCTTAGCAACAAAAATAGCTTTAAAGCTTTCTGATTATACAGTAACAGAAGCTGGTTTTGGTGCAGATTTAGGAGCAGAGAAATTCTTTGATATAAAATGTAGATATGGAAAGTTAAAGCCTGCTTGTACAGTAATAGTTGCCACTGTAAGAGCATTAAAACATCATGGTGGAGTTAAGAAAGATGATTTAAATGTTCCAAATGTAAAAGCGCTTTCAGTAGGTATTGAAAATTTAGGCAAACAGATTGAAAATGTAAAAAAATATGGAGTTCCAGTAGTTGTTGCTATTAATAAATTTGTAACAGACAGCCATGAGGAATTAAAATATATTGAAGAATATTGTGATAAATTAGGCGTAAAGGCATCATTAACTGAAGTGTGGGAGAAAGGCTCAGAAGGAGGACTTGATCTTGCACATAAAGTTCTTCAGACAATAGAAAGCCAAGAAAGTAAATTTAAAGTTTTATATGATGAAAAATTAATGATAAAAGAAAAATTGGACATAATAGCAAGAGAGATTTATGGTGCAGATGGAGTTACATATGTACCAGCAGCAGAAAAGCAAATTGCAGAATTAGAAAAATTTAATCTTGATAAACTTCCAATTTGTGTGGCAAAAACCCAGTATTCGCTTTCAGATAATCCAGCTTTACTTGCTAGACCTAGTGGATTTAAAATTACTGTTAGAGAAGTAAGAGTATCTAATGGAGCGGGGTTCATTGTTGCTTTGACGGGAAATGTTATGACAATGCCAGGACTTCCTAAAAAGCCGGCAGCAGAGAAAATGGATATAAATGAAGATGGTTCAATAGTAGGACTGTTTTAAATACTTGACCAAATAATATTAAATTGCTAAAATAAAACTATTGTATTTTTAGACTTCAAATAAAGGGTGGCTTTTAAAGAGCCGCTCTTATAATTTTAAGGGGTGTATTACTGTGATTTTAGTTTTAGATGTAGGTAACACTAATATTGTAATTGGGATCTATGATAAAAAAGAGCTTTTAACTGAATGGAGAATTTCAACTCAGATGATTAGGTCGGCAGATGAATATGGAATACAATTTGCAAATCTATTTAAATTAGCCAATATTGAAATAAGTGAAGTTGATGGTGTTATAATTTCTTCAGTTGTGCCAACAATTATGTATTCTTTAGAACATATGGTAAGAAAGTATTTTAAACTGGATCCTTTAGTAGTTGGACCTGGGGTGAAAACAGGCATAAATGTGAAATATGACAATCCAAGAGAAGTTGGGGCAGATAGAATTGTAAATGCAGTAGCTGCCCATGAATTATATAAAAAGAGTCTAATAATAATTGACTTTGGAACAGCAACCACATTTTGTGCTGTAAGAAAAAATGGAGATTATTTAGGTGGAGCAATTTGTCCGGGAATAAAGATAGCTTCAGATGCACTTTTTCAAAAGGCAGCTAAGCTCCCAAGGGTAGAGTTATTAAAACCAAGTGAAATAATTTGTAAAAATACAATTACTAGTATGCAAGCAGGAATTGTTTATGGTTATATAGGTCAGGTAGACTATATTGTGGACAAAATGAAGAGTGAAATGGAAAGCTTAGGCGAGGAAGATATTTTAGTCGTATCTACAGGAGGACTTGCTAAACTTATAAGTGAGCAATCAAAGAATGTAGAATTAGTTAATCCGTTTTTAACTTTAGAAGGACTAAGAATTATATATGAGAAGAACAAAAAGTAGGTGGTTTGATGAAAATATCAAATCTGCAGTTTGATAATAATGTGTTTCTTGCACCAATGGCAGGAGTAACGGATATTATATTTAGAGGAATATGCAAGGAAATGGGATGTGGACTTGTATATACAGAAATGGTGAGTGCTAAAGCACTCTATTATGAAAGTGAAAATACAAAGGAATTATTAAAAGCATCACAAAAAGAAACTCCTTTAGCTGTACAAATTTTCGGGAGTGAACCACTAGTAATGGCTAAAAGTTGCGATTATTTTAACGATAATAAAGATATATGTATAATAGATATAAATATGGGATGTCCAGCACCTAAAATAGTTAAAAATGGAGACGGTGCAGCATTAATGAAAAATCCTAAATTAGCATATGAAATAGTTAGAGAAGTAAAAAGAGCATCAGCAAAACCTGTTACAGTAAAATTTAGAAAAGGTTTTGACAATGATAATATTAATGCTGTTGACTTTGCAAAAATCATAGAACAAGCAGGAGCAGATGCCATAGCGGTACATGGTAGGACTAGGCAGCAAATGTATGAAGGCAAAGCAGATTGGGACATAATAAGACAAGTAAAACAGTCAGTAAGTATACCTGTCATTGGAAATGGTGATGTATTTTCAGCAGAAGATGCTATAAATATAACTAAAAAAACTGGTTGCGATGGAATAATGGTTGCTAGAGGATCTCAAGGAAACCCATGGGTATTTAAGCAAATTAATCAGGCTTTAAAAGGTGAAAATGTAGAGTTACCATCTCCTAACGAAAAAATAGATGTGTGCATAAAACACTTTAAGCTAGCAGTAGAATATTATGGAGAAGCTAAAGCTGTAAGGGAAATGAGAAAACATATTGCTTGGTATCTAAAAGGACTAAAACGTTCTACTGATATCAAGAATAGAATAAATTATGAAAAGGAAAGTTCAAATGTAATTGATATTTTATTTAAATATAGAGAGGAACTAAAATAAAAATAAAAATATATGTTATAAATTTGTATCTTCAGAATAAAATTTAGATGATGATATTTAATTTCCAGTATTTTGGTGCAAATTATTGACAACCTAGAGGTGCTGTTCTATAATAACTAAAATAACTGCATATAAAATAGGTGAGTTTTGTTCTTATTAAAAAAATATACCTTATTGGTACGTTATATAAAATCAGAAGGGGAGAAATGAAATGAGCGAAGCAAAAAAAAATGTTATGACTTATGAGGGAATAAAAAAAATGGAGGATGAGTTAGATTATTTAAAAACAACAAGGAGAAAAGAAGTTACTGAAAAAATAAAAGTAGCTCTTTCATTTGGGGATTTAAGTGAGAACTCTGAATATGATGAAGCAAAAAACGATCAAGCATTTTTAGAAGGAAGAATTATACAAATTGAGAAAATGCTTAAAAGTGCTACTATTATAGATGAGTCAGAAATAATAAAAGATATTGTAAACGTAGGTTCTATAGTTAAAGTAAAAGATTATGAATTTGATGAGGAAGTTGATTTCTTAATGGTAGGATCCGCAGAAGCCGATCCTATAGAAAACAAAATTTCAAGTGAATCTCCAGTTGGAAGTGCACTTATGGGCAAAAAAGCAGGAGATATAGTAGAAGTACAAGTTCCAGACGGCGTAGTTAAGTTTGAAATATTAAATATATCAAGACCATAATATGGAGGAATAGATAATGTCTAATGAAGAAAAGCAGTTAACAAAGGAAGAGATAAAAAATCAAAAGCTTCAAGCTAAGGCTGAAAAAGAAATGAATGATTTGCTTAAAGAAAGAAGGCAAAAGCTTTCAGATCTTCAAGCACAAGGTAAAGATCCTTTTGATGTTTATAAGGTTAATAGAACACATACATCTAATGAAATAAAAGAAAACTATGATGAACTTGAAGGTAAAGAAGTAACTGTAGCAGGAAGACTTATGTCTAAAAGAGTTCATGGTAAAGCTGGTTTCTCTGATATTCACGACAGATATGGAAAAATTCAGCTTTATATAAAGATTGATGACGTAGGCGAAGAAAAGTTAAAATCCTATAAGACATTTGATATAGGGGATTTTGTATCAATAACAGGAAGAGTTTTTAAGACAAAAACAGAAGAAGTTAGTATACATATTACTGATTTTGAATTATTAACTAAATCTTTAAAACCGCTACCTGAAAAGTTCCATGGATTAAAAGATCCTGACTTAAGATACAGACAAAGATATGTGGATCTTATTATAAATCAGGATGTTAGAGATACATTCTTTAAGAGGACAGCAATTATTAAGTATATGAGAGAATTCTTAGACAATAGAGACTATCTTGAAGTTGAAACTCCAATACTTTCATCTATAGCAGGTGGTGCAGCAGCAAAGCCTTTTGAAACTCATCATAATGCTTTAAATATAGATATGTATCTTAGAATAGCTACAGAATTGTATTTAAAGAGGCTTATTGTTGGTGGTTTTGAAAAGGTATATGAAATAGGAAAAAACTTTAGAAATGAAGGTATTGATGTAAGACACAACCCTGAATTTACTATGATTGAGTTATATGAAGCATATGCTGATTATAATGACATGATGGAAATAACTGAAAATATGGTTGCGTATATATGTAATAAAGTTTTAGGAACAACTAAGGTAGTATATCAAGATACTGAAATAGATTTTACACCACCATGGAGAAGGGTAACTATGGTTGATGCTGTAAAGGAATATTCAGGTGTTGATTTCAATGAAATTAAAACTGATGAACAGGCAAGAGATGTAGCAAAAGAAAAAGGCTTAGAACTTAAAAAGAAATTGGAAGATTG